>Ga0316205_10001002_pt1 | contig 40022 bp, 37 predicted proteins | sample 3monthpyrite_MG_FD_204941 | JGI IMG/M metagenome (GOLD analysis project Ga0316205, IMG submission 204941) | Microbial mat bacterial communities from mineral coupon in-situ incubated in ocean water Damariscotta River, Maine, United States -... | ecosystem: Environmental > Aquatic > Marine >...
ATTAGTGTTGAAGCAGCCAAAGAAAAGCTCATTGGTCATTATCAAGAATTAACCGGCACCATTGAATGGTATTGCTTAGACTACTGGACTGAATTTACCCAAATGCCAATCGCGCTCATTAAACGTGAAGTACAACATTTAATTCAATTGCGCGACGATGCCGATGAATTTTTAACCGCGCTAAAGCAAAGTGGCAGAGATGTTATTTTGGTGACCAATGCCCATCCTGATGCGTTATCATTAAAGATTGAACGTACGCAATTAGATAAATATTTTGACAAACTCTATTCAACTCATGAATTTGGCGTAGTAAAAGAATCACAAGTGCTTTGGCAAAAACTACAAGCCAAACAAGGTTTTGAATTAGAGAATACGCTATTTGTTGATGATAGCTTGCCAGTATTAAAATCTGCAAAGAAATATGGGATTAAGCACATTTTAGCGGTTGAAAACCCAGATAGTAAAAAACCTGCCAATAGCTTCGCTGACTTTACCTCTATTTCAGATTATCGTCAGCTGACTAAAGATATTTTGGCTAATCCTATTATTCGATAATAACTTGTTAGCTTTAGAACTTAGCATTTAACCATAACCATATTTTATCCGTATCGACTTTACCTGCACCTGTGTCGCCGGCAGAATATGAGGCTAGCTTAATACCTGCAGAATAATTTTTGCTAAAGCTTTTAGTGTAAATGGCATTTATTTCTGATCCTAAATCATCAACGGTTGCAGATGCTTCATCGGCAGAAAATTTATGATAAATAACTGCCCATTTCCCCTCCGCTAACATACCGCCAACGCTTGCGTATAAATCAGCTAAACCTTCTTTAGGTGTACCCAAAAATTGATCTGACCAACCGTTAAACTTATGTAATGTTGCTAATGGTGTAGAAAAAGCATACATGCTGTCATCTGAGCCCAGTAATTCATAACCAACTTTTACACCAACACCTGAGAAAGCAGTACCAACTTCAGCAGCTAAATAATCGGCTGAATATGAGGTGGTTGCACTATCGGTATCTTGAGTTGCATATTCTAGGCTATAGCTAACTTTTTGTTTACCTACATCAGCACTACCAACAAAACGTAAACCATAGGTATCTAAACTATTGCTAGTACCATTATCAACTTCTAATAAATAGCCGTAACCCGTAAGCTTACCAACCGAAGTTTTATAAGACGCATTGATTAAGTGATCACTAGAACTGATATCTTTTGCTTGTGCAAAAATTCGATTGCGCTTTGTTATATAACCATAATTTAATGACAAGTTTTTCATTGGTTGATAGGCAAATGTTACCCCATCAAATGTTTGTCTATCTTGACGCCAGCCGACATGACCAACGAATCTATGATTATCCATAGTGATTACTTGACGACCTAGCTTCATCAAAAATGATTTTTGCTTGTATTGTAATAAAGCTTGATCAAGCTCAGTAGTTTCTGGGTCAGCAATAACAGAATAGTCGCCATTTTTACCTATTGCATTTTTGTACTCGTCAAAACCAAGCACAGTGCGTGAATCTTCAAATTCAACTAATGCTGAAAAACCTGTAACACTAGCTGTGCTATAAGTTAAACGAGTACGCACGGTAAGTGCATCAGCGTCTTTGGCTGCATTATCTTGAGCCACATTTTCGTAACGCAAGTTAACATTTGCACTTGTTTTACCATTAACAAAAGCATCAGTAAGTGAATTAGCTACTGCAAGTGAAGAGCAACTTCCTAGTAAGGCAATCGATAAACAAAGTGTCGTTTTGTTGAGTTTCATTAAGTTATTTTCCTTTCATGTTTAGATTTTTAATAGAGCAAACAACTATGCTTCATTAACCAGCTTTTTTTCTTCTGATGTAGAAACAGTCGTTTTTGTTGTTATGTTTTCTACTTTCCTTTGTTTTTCATAAAGAAAAGTTAAAACCTCAGAACGAAGACGGTTATATTCAATATCTTTAGCCAATGCTAAGCGATTACGAGGGCGCTCTAGGTTTACATCAAGAATTTCACCAATAGTCGCTTCAGGACCATTGGTCATCATGACAATACGATCAGATAGCAATACAGCTTCATCAACATCATGAGTGATCATAATGACGGTATTATTTAGCTCATTTTGTATTTCCATTAATGAATCTTGCATATGGGCACGAGTTAACGCATCAAGTGCACCAAAAGGCTCATCCATTAACAAAACTTCTGGCTGCATTGCTAATGCACGAGCTATTCCTACTCTTTGTTTCATGCCTCCTGATATTTCATCTGGGCGTTTATGCATGGCGTGATCCATATGAACCAACTTTAAGTTGTATTCAATCCAATCTTTCATTTCAGCTTTTGTCATGGTTTTGTTGAAGACTTGCTTTACTGCTAACTCAACATTTTGATATGAGGTTAGCCAAGGTAATAAAGAATGATTTTGAAAAACAACAGCACGCTCTGGCCCTGCTTCGTTGACTTCCCTGTTCTTGAGTAAAACTCCTCCTTTCGTCGCTTTATAAAGCCCTGCAACAATATTTAATACCGTTGATTTACCACAACCTGAATGCCCAATAAGTGAAATAAACTCCCCTTTTTTGATTTGTAGATCTACATCTTTCAGTGCAGTAAAGTCGCCGGTGGCTGTTGGGAATACCATATCTATTTGGCTAATATTTAAAAATGGATAATTCGTTGAGCTTGCTTGTATTGGTGAATTCATAATAGTGTCCTTATACGTAATGGTATCAATGCCTTAAAGTGATTTATCCCAAGAGACTTTCTGTTGTATTTGCAACATTACTCTGTCGAGTAAAAAGCCAATAAAACCGATAACAATAACCGCTGCCATTATTCTAGCGAGCGAGTTAGAGCTACCATTTTGGAACTCGTCCCATACAAACTTTCCTAATCCTGGATTTTGCGCTAGCATTTCCGCTGCTATTAATACCATCCACGCAACACCAAACGACAAACGCATGCCAGTAAAAATCATTGGTACTGAAGCTGGTAACACGATTTTTTGAATGTGTGTCAATGTTGGTAAACGCAACACCTTACTAACATTTAATAAGTCACTGTCGATTGAGGAAACGCCTATTGAGGTATTAATTAGCATTGGCCATAAACTACATAGACTTACTGTTATCATTGATGTAAGAAAAGACTTAGAGACCATCGGATCATCCGACACATACAAAGCACTGACTACCATTGTAACTAAGGGTAACCATGCAAGCGGAGATACGGGCTTGAACACTTGTACTATAGGGTTAAAGGCTGAATTCAAACGTTTATTTAAGCCCATCCAAATACCTAATGGGATAGCAATAATTGCGGCAAGCAAAAAACCTGCTGTTACCGTCACTAAACTGGTAATAATTTGGTCAAGAAAAGTTTCTTTCCCTGTGTAAGTCCTTATTTTAGCGACATAATTAGGATTTTTAGCTAGCTTTGCCGCATTGCGAACTTCTTGACGCTGATAAAAGGCTTCTGCTTTTTTTCCTTCGGTAACATGCTCGTCATACAGAGAATAAAACTGTTCAATCACAGCATTAGGGCCTGGAAATTCACCTAAAGAGGTGTGGATACTTTTTGCAGATATATTCCATAAAAACAAAAAGATTGCGATGCCAACCATTGGCAATAACATCACGTCAGTGAACTTACTTACTATTTTTTTGGACATATTCATGAGTCGCTCAGCTTGTGAAGGACTATTAATATTTACTGTTGTTGAATTCATTTTAATTCCTATTTCAAAGCGTTAGGTGAAACCAACCCCTTACGAATTGGTGTCAATTTCTTATAGCTTGTCACCTTTTTTCAAACCTATTTTAAATTTCTCTAAATAAGCATTAGGTTGAGTGCCGTCATAAACAGTATCGTCAATAAAGTGTTTTTGAGGCGATTTGAAGCCAGTCTCCGTTGCAAAGTCTGGGAATTCATTGGCAGGGATAATTTTGTCAGCGATAAGTGATTTAGCCGCTGCTACATAAATGTCAGGACGATATACTTTTGCCGCTAAATCTTTGTACCATTGGTCGCTTTTATCTTCTGAAATTTGTCCCCAACGACGCATTTGTGTTAAGTACCAAATTGCATCAGAGTAGTACGGGTAAGTTGCGTTATATCTAAAAAACACATTGAAATCAGGCACTGCACGCTTATCACCTTTCTCGTATTCAAAGGTACCTGTCATCGAGTTTGCAATAACATCGTAATCTGCACCTACATAATTAGATTGAGATAGTATTTTTACAGCCGCTGGACGGTTAGCATTATTGTTTTCATCTAGCCACTTAGCTGCGCGAATCAGTGCACGTGTTAGTCGTACTGTAGTGTTTGGATATTTAGCTGCGAATTCAGCAGTGATACCAAAAACCTTTTCAGGATTGTCTTTCCAGACTTCATAATCCGTTACTACCGGCACACCAATGTTTTTAAATACAGCTTGCTGGTTCCACGGTTCACCTACACAGTAACCCTCAATAGTACCGGCTTCCATAGTTGATGGCATTTGTGGAGGTGGTGTTACTGAAAGTAATGCATCTGCATCAATTTGACCTGAACTATCACCTTTATGTGGCGCATAATACCCTGGGTGAATACCGCCTGCTGCTAACCAGTAACGTAGCTCATAGTTATGTGTAGATACAGGAAATACCATTCCCATTTTAAAAGGTTTACCTTCGTCTTTATATTGATCGATAACTGGCTTTAATGAGTCAGCTTTGATTGGGTGAACAGGTCTGCCATCAGCCATTTTAGGAATGTTTGGCTTCATTTTCTTCCAAGTATCATTTGATACCGTAATAGCGTTGCCGTTTAAGTCCATTGAAAAAGGCGTAATGATGTGCGCTTTAGTACCATAACCCATGGTTGCAGCAATTGGCTGACCGGCTAGCATATGTGCACCATCTAAACTGCCATCGATAACCCCATTAAGCAAAACTTTCCAGTTAGCTTGCGCTTCTATGGTTACATACAGCCCTTCATCTTCGAAATAACCATTTTCATAGGCGACAGCAATAGGTGCCATGTCAGTTAACTTAATGAAACCAAACTTCAACTCTTCTTTTTCAGGCTCACCCAGCGCTTCACTATTGGCAATGCTCGTTACTGAAAGTGATAATGCGATAGTTAATGCTGCATTTTTCAAGGTCGAGACTATTGATTTTTTCCAGCTCATTGTTCAATCCTTACGGTTTAATATAAAAAAATTTCAAAAAAAAACGCCCACCAGTCGCTAACCATAGTGGTTAGTGATTAGTGAGCGCCATTGCTCTTACAATTCAAGGCTAATGCCCTTCATTTCTCTGTAGCGTCGTTGCTAACAGATTTTATTTCACTGTTTTCATCGCCGTTGATAAAAACATTATTTATTTAGAATGTTAACTCTAATTTAGATATAACAAGTTACATGCCAACATTGAATCCATTGATTTTAAAGGTGTTAACAAGTTGTTGGTTAATACTCTCGCCGTTTGTTTGCACAAAAAAGTTGAAACGCACCAAAACCGATCAAGATTATGTGTCTGTCAATAACTCACACACATCAATAATGTTTTTAGCTACCATAGCAATAGGGTTACCTTGATCCATCGCCATTTTTCTCAAAATGCTATAGGCTTCATTTTCATTTATATTTTTCTGTAGCATTATATAGCCTTTAGCTCTTTCAATTAATTTTCTGCTTTCTAATTGCGTTTTAGCTTGTTTTAGCTCATTACGCAGTGACTGAACTTCTTTAAAGCGCTCGTGAGCAACTGAAATAATACTATTTACACGTTGGGGCAGAATTTCTTGAACAACATAAGCACTAACCCCAGCTTTTATCGCCTTTTGAATGACATTAGGAGAATCATTTTCCGCAAAAATAATAATAGGTAAAGGCAACGTCTGATTTATTTCAGCAAGATCTTTCAGAATTTTTTCACTCGGCAGGTCGGTTGCTAATATCAATATATCAGGCGCGCATAACTCAATATGAGTGATAATACTCTCATCAAAAGCAAGGCATTTACTAATTTGATAATTAAAATCGATCAGTGCTTTTCTTAGTATTGATTTACTTGTTTTTTTTTCTTCGATTAACAGCACCGAAATTTTTTTATTGCTCGGTGTTTTGGCTTTATTAGAAGAAAAAGGAAATGTTGAAATAGATTTATTTTCCGCGTTCATTGCCTTGCCAACCTATTAAATTATTGACTGAACTTATTTATTCAGTTGTTTATTCAATTTCTTATTCAATAAACAGCAAAATATAAGCCAATAAATTTACAACTAAATATCAATAGGTTAAATAAAAACCAAGAGCTTCATTTGCACCAATAAACATTTTTATTAATGAAAGAGCACTATCTTGGAGCGATAAACAATAGCGGCCTTAGTTAGCATTTTTGTGACTGAGTATACGTTTTACTGACATTAGTTTTGCGACCAGTACCCACCCTGACAGTAAAAAACCAGCAAATACTTTTACCGACTTACTTCTATCTCAGATTACCGTCAGCTGACTAAAGATATTTTGGCTAATCCGGTAAAATAAGTTATTAACGAATACGGTAAAATTTTAACAGTGAAGTAGTTACCATGTCAGATTTTAAGTAACACGTTTGATAAACATCTAACTGATTATTTGATAAAAGAAACAACTCTAAACCCATGATTTTACATGCTTTAGAATTAACTATTTCAATGCTGGCTCTTTTTCTATTGAAGACAATATCTTGAAAGTTTATTTCGCTATAAAGTGAATTTTCACCTGAAATACCAAGCGAAAGTTTCTCAATGTATGAAGTACTGCTGTTAGACAGCTTTAATCTGTAAATAGAGTGGCTAGCATCATCAAAATTTGTACCCATCCAAATTCCGTCGATTGTATCCTTGTCGCTACTCTCAGGTATTTCTTTGTTTTTCTTAAAATAACTGGCTAAAGGAATTTGCTTCTGTTTTCTCAATTCATACTGCTGAGGAAATATTAACTGCCCTTGTTTATCTCTCACTAGGTCAACAACAAGTATGCGCTCATTTGAAATAACAACATTAAGGCTGTGCTTTACAGGCTTTCCATCTTTATCTAATAGCTCTATTTTACAACTTTCCTTTACACATTGAATTTCACTATCAGTAAAAAATCGACGATTACCTTTTTGTAATTGACTCGACAAATTTCCGTAATATATAACGTGTTTACCTTTTGCTCCTATTTGCAAAAAAACATATTTAGCAACAGGTGAGTTTGTGATCCCCTCCCAAAGTCCTACCGTAAGCGAGTGAGATTTTGCTTGAGTGAAGCCAACAAACAATAAAAGCAATAGTGATAAAAATACCTTTTTCAAATTAACTCCTGATAATCTTCATAAAACACCCAAGTACAACACCGCGCATCCTAAAAACTCAAACGGTTCTTTTCCGTTTGAACAACTTGTTATATTTACTATTTATCCGTATGTTTTTTAAGAGATTCATTAAGCGCTTTTTTCTGTTTTGCTTGTTCACTTTTACACCTGTTTCTCTCATACTCATACGGATGATTACAGTTTTTGTCAGCACCGAATCCGATTAACAAGCTTTCTTCCCTTTCCCTGCATTTCATCTCCTGGGCTGGCTCCATATTTATACATGATGATTTTTTTTGGTTGGAATCAGAGCTTCCATAATCTTCTTCACTATAAGTGCTACACCCATTTGCCAAAATAAGAATCACTACTGAGTATATTAGTTTAAACTTTAAATTCATGCGCGAACCTTTCTTGTACGTAGCCCTAATAAGAGGCAAAAAATTGTTGATTAAAATAAGCGACGAAGGAGCAGAAGCTAACGGTTTTTTTTGTTCTGCTTTATTGGTTTGTTAACTTTTACTATGCGCGATCATGGCTGTACCCAACCAAAAGAACCATACAATTTGGCTTACACCAAAAATTTCTGTAAGCACTTCAGCAGGATAAACAGTAAGAATACCAACAATACCAACGACAACCCCGAAGTAGTTAAGTATTTTAGAAAGCTCATCACCTTTTAAAGCGGCAAGACTTAACAATAGAACCCATAGGCCCCCAACAACCTCATTGCCACCACCTAAACCTTCAACTACTGAGTGGATAGCCCGCCAGATTGTCATCGCTTGTTCTGGATCTTTAGTTGATAGCTCCAAAACAGCGGATAGCCCTATATTTGCAATCATTCCACTAGCAATGACTAAGCCCACCCAAACAACACCAAATATAGAGGCGATTTGTGAAAGGATTGGGGTATTGATTTTCAAGCGCTCATTAATTGCCAGCACTAATACAGCTAAAAAAATCCCAAAGATTACATACATAATGAGATTTACTATGGACAAGGTAACTTGATTCTCAGTTAGAAAAGCAAACTTTTGTACAGAATCAGCATCGGTAGGGAAGTTCCAGAACGCACCAAAAAATACAAATGCAGATACGTAAATAATGGCTTCAAAAATAGCAGCGACACCCCCTATTTTTTGTAATTTACTCAAGATATATACTCCTAGTTATTTGAATGCTTAGAAAGCTAGCTGCGTTATTAATACCAAAATAACTTTGTGCTAAAAGCATAGCTTTCTGAAAAATTACTTTTAAGCGGCGCACACAAAGAATTAAAAATTCAAACGGTAACGACCTTGATTATCTTTTGTTCCTAAAAACGGTAAAACATCGTTAAGTACTTGAGGAAACTTAGCACCGGGTTTAATAAAGCCATTACCAGAAATTCGCCCGCCCTTACGCAAGTATGCATTGAAAGTTAAACCTAAGTTATTTTTCGGTGAAAGTATCAATGACAAAGCACCATTTTCACAGCCAATATCACCGCTAAACTTACCTAACTTGATATTTTGCTCTAAAGCGATCAAACCCGCTTTTGACCACAATGCATTACCTTTTGCAGCAATGCATTGATTATTCTTTTGCAAATCAATTTCAACATTATCTAGCATCACCTCAACATCGCCTTGGGCTGATACTGGTAACGGTAAAGTGAGTTGCTGAGCAATTTCATTGGCTTTAACGATTAATTTTAGATTGCTAACTTGCGCTTTTTCTGTAGATAAAGCCAATTCTAGCTCGCCTTCAGGACCAGCAATAAAAGAATCGCCGAAGGTAATAAAGACTTTTGGCGTTAGAGTAAATAAAGACCAAATACTTAACTCTGTGGTAATTTTTTCAATACGGGTTCCACCAAGTACTACTTGTTCGACATTGGTGTGCCAAACAGTGCCCGTTACACCTGAAATACTAAGATTTTTTGGTATTGGCAACTTATTAAACAAAAATGCTGCAGGTAGCGTGGCAAGTAAAAAAACTAAATAGGTGATTAAAAAAATACCGGCTATGGTGAACTTCTTTTTCATTAATATTCTCTATTATTGCTAGTCATAAATTTAGTCGTGCTCAAAGGCACTTTACTGCCTAGCCAATTGTAAACGACGAACACGTACTTCGCCTTGCTGCTCACTTTGCGTTAAATCTATAGCTTGCACTTGCAAACCCTCATTATTCGCCAAGTTTTCTAGCCAAAAAAGTAACTGAGTAAAAGGCGCGCGATCAAGCCACACTTGCAGGGTTTCACCTTGCGGCTGCATACGAGTAATGGTTAGTTGTTGCTGATTAGCGGTACGATTGATGATGCTCGACAAGCTACCTCGGCTGCTTTTATTATTGCCGTTAGATTTTGCACTTTGATAACGCACAGTATTGTCTGTCACCCAAGTCAATAGTGCTTGTCTACTCGTTAACTTTTTCTGTGTTTTAACGAGGTTTTCATTAAGTGGTTGCCATAGCAAACTATAAAGTAAAAAAACTAAGACTGCAGAGCCCATGGCTAACACTAATTTTTGCTCACGTAAGTTAAGGCCTTGCCACCATACTTTTATGGAAGAAAAATTCATTATGAGCGCCCCTTACTGCTTGGCTTATTACTTTGCTTAGCACTTTGCTTAGTTGGTTGTTTACTGCTAACACTAAATGAGCCTGAGATCTGTTCACCCTGATTATTTTGCGCGCCTTGTTTTACCGTTAAATTAGCAGCATTAAGGGCACTTTGAAAACGTTCAAAATGTTGATAATCATTAGCGATAGCTTGTAGGCGAAGTTCTTGCCTTTTACCATCAAATTTTAACGACTCTGGTTTTAATTCTGGTACTTTGGCAAAAGCAGGTTGTACTTTTGACAGCATGGCTAAAAAGCCCGCTTGCTCATTATTGCCACCAAGTTGTGCTATTTTTCTGTTTAATTGCGACTTTATAGTGCCAATACGCACACGCTTGGCGCTAGGGAAGGCTTTTTTATAACGAGCAATAATTTGCGCTTCAACTTGTGCTTGTTGTGTTGATAATTGCCATAATTGCGCACTTTTATAACCAACATTTAACAATAACGCACAAGCAGCAATGCCTGCAGCCCAAAGCCAATTATTAACATTTTTTGAGCGACGCTCTTTTATTTTGAATTCGCCTTGTAGCAAATTAAATGTGCTTTTGTGGCAATGCTGAGCAAATAAAGCTAAAGGTAATTCTTCTTGCGCTCTAGTAATAGTGACACCGTCTTGATTGGAAATTGCCTCAAGGTTGGGTAGTGCTGAATAAGCATTAATCGCTATTTCATTTGGTTCTTGATTACTCCCCTCTTCTGGCTTAGCAACAGCATGCGCCATGGTAAACTGCCATGCCTCGCTATCTAGTGTAAAACCTTGCCATTCACTTTGACGAACCACTATTTGGCTTTGAGTTGAACCTGCTTGTAGTGCAATAACGCTCCATTGTCCCTCAACATAAGGCATAGCCAAAATGTCAGGCTGAATGGTTTTTACTTGAATATCAGCATCGGTTAACCAAGTTAACCATGACTGCATTTGTGCTCGTTCAGTCACAGCAACAAAGCAGTTGTTCTCGTCTGTATCAGTGGCAATGTCAGCATAGGCAAAAAATAATTTATCAACATCTTGTGCGAGTTCATCTTCAAGCATGTAAGGCACAGCTGAGTGCATGGCGCGTTGTGATTTAGTTGGCACCTTTAAGCGTTTTAGCAATACGTCACAACCTGGTACAAAAGCTTTCACCACGCGTTGCTGTGCTTTTTCTGTTAGCTCATTTAAATGCTGAGCATTGGTTAATTCACCACTGGCGATAATTTCTTGTTCGCTAGTACTAAAAATTAACCAAGACACTGCATCTTGAATTTGACTACCAAGGCGTATATATAATATTTCGGCCATTAATTTCGTCCTATGGTGCGACTGATCACATCAATATATTTGTTATCTGTTATTTTCATCACGGAATTCATCGCAAAAAAACTGTCATTAAAACTGGCACTGGCCTTTAGTGTAAAGTATTCGCTATCAACTACAAACTGATCTTTTTTACTGTTAAAGTTTTCAAGCTTAACCACTTCAGGCAAGTTATAAAAATCTTCAATACCTGAAAACCCTTCATTCTCTCTAGCACTGAGAATTTCTTGCGCTTCATCTAGTGTCGAATCAAGTAATGCTTGTAATAACTCCGGCTGATCAGCACTGATGGTATTAATATTTATTTTATGCATATCACTCGCCGGTATAACGCAAACATAAGGTTTAATGGCATCAATAATCGCAGGGGTAAAATGCTCAATAATACGCAGTTCATTAACGCTAGCTAAGTAATGATTCGCCGCTAAATAGGGAAACTCGCGTGATGAATAATCATTATCTTCTGCGCCACCAGCACTACTAATGCTAGAGTCTTCATCTAGCCAATCGGTCAGCGCATCAGCCATTGATTCTGCTTCAAATTGGCTAACACCATCGAGTTGTAAGTTAATTAATAAGGTTTCAAATGCAAGTCGCGCCGGTACTTTTTTATTTTTACTATTGCGATTATTGTTTCCGCTATTTTTGTTCTTGTCGTTATTCTTGTCGCCGCTATTGCCATTGCCATTGCCATTGCCAGCATTATTATTCAGTGGTGCGCGTAAAGCATTAAGGTTTAAGCAACTTTGTAAATCGTTTATCTCGCCCGATATGTCACCAAAATCAATGGGGTAAGTGGTTTGTCCTTGCGCCCAAATTTGTCCTAAATTGGTGACATCTTCATCGTCAGCAAAAGCAGTAATCAATACCCGTTTAGTAAACGCCTCAGCGCCCATAGCAAACCAATAAGCTTGTTGATTGAAAGTCACATTAACGCTGCGCTGCATTTGCATTTGTAAACGCGCAGTCATTTGACTAGCAATAACCGCGCATAATGCCACTATCAGCATCACGGTAATAAGTGCTACACCTGTTTGTTTAAAAGGCTTTGCTAATAATATCATCACGTTTTTTTACCTGATGACTTAGATTTTACAAGACCGTCACCGGGCACTAAAAACTGGCGACGAATTTCTCCATAATCTTTAGTCTCAATAACAATTGCAATGGCAAGAGGCAGTAGCTCGCTTGCCCATGTTTCTCGCCATTCTTTGCCATCATAATATTCAAACGCTAGCTCAGTTATATCTTTAATTAACGGTCTAACTTTGGGCTCTTCGCCAACAACTGCATCAACAAAATTAAAGTGTAAACGCTGTAGTGTTTCTTCTGTTAACCGATACGCTACTGCTTGCATATCACTGCGTGGTAATAACAAACCGGGGTTTGTCCAACCGTGTCGAACAAAAGCAATGGCTTGCTCTTCAGTTGCAAAGCTATCATCACCACCTTGTATAAACCTTTTTAACGGCTCTTCACCATTAAGGCGCACGGTACGACGGGCAATTTGCGTAATATCGCGCTCTATAATTAAAAAAGCCCGTTGTAGTTCATTTTGGCGTTCGCTGCGTATTTTTGCCGTGGCATCACCGGTTAATACGGTATCAAATATAGTAAAACTAGACAGGCTGATAATAGAAAAGATGGCAATAGCAATCAATACTTCTAATAATGTAAAGCCTTTATGAGTTTTCATTACTTTTCAACCTTTGAGACATAAGTAGTCAAGCTTGAAACAGCGAGTTCATCATCTTCATTTAACCGAATTTCCATCACAATGGCGCGCATATCTTTATCGTTAGTTTTGATAACTTTTTGCTGCCAGAACCATGTTCTGCCAGCTAACTCTACATCGCCTTTCAGGTTGTTTTTTGGCGGCCACTTTGTGTCAAGACTTGCCGCTACCAGTTGATTTGAAGCCACCCAGTTAGCAAACATTTTGCTCTCTAAATAGCCAATATTACGGGCATTATTACTGGCTGCACTTAACAAGGCGATACCGGCAATAGCAAATACTGCCATGGCTAACATCACTTCTATTAGAGTAAAGCCATGCTGTTTTGATGGCTGACTGTTTTTTTGTCGCAAGCGACGACCGACAAAGCCATTATTCATCTAACACCGGCCCTTCAATTGTTAGCGGTGTACTGTAAATACCAGTAACTCGATAAGCGAGATCGGCAACATCATCATAAAGTGATGCTTCTTCGGTAAACTGAAAAGTTAGGCTAAACGGGGTAATATCACCGCCTGATAAAATGTAAACTTGCGGCAATAGTTGTTTTTCTTTCTTGGCTTTCTTTTCTGCTTCAATAGCATTGAAAGACAAATATTCTTCACTTTGCGCTTTAAAAACAGAGGAATCAAAAAGCAGCGGCTCTTCAATTGGTAAATCGTCTAAGGTTAATTCAAAGGTAATTTCTTCTGGCAAGGTTTGCTCTGCTAACCAATCTTGCTTGGGTATTTTACTCCACTTAACACCGTCGTAACCTAAAAATTGATAACTGCTTTTATCAATATATAACCCCAACTCAATATTATTTAACAGTCCATAATTCACGGCACTTTCAAACAACTCGGCAAATTGATAACTTACTTTTTTCAAGGTATCTTCTGGGCGTTTTCCAGAGAAGTTAAATTGAACAGCAGATACAATCAAACCAATTAAGGCAATCACCACCAAGACTTCAAGCAAGGTGAAGCCTTTGGTTTTTACTGATGATTTTGAGAGTGATGAGTAATGGTTCTTCATATCTTATCTTTAGCTTTCTTTTAATGTCCGATTTCAGCTAAAAGTAAGGCGCTTCTATATCGCCTTAATTTCAGACTAAAAAGCTCATAGGCAAGGCGCTAAATATGACGTTTAGTCCGCTAAACGAGTATTTCGCAACGCAGTATATGAGTTTTTTAGGCGAAATTTTATTGGTATTCGCCGAGATTCCAATTACCTATGTCATCTTCGGTGCCCACTTCACCATCTGGGCCTGCGGTAAACACATCCATACGTCCCTGCTCACCTGGATTCAATAATAAATACTCATTACCCCAAGGGTCTTTTGGCAAACGTTTTACATAACCACCTTCAGGAAAACGACGGGGAATAGGCTCAATATCAGTTTGGTCAGTCAGCGCCTCTAAACCTTGTTCTGTACTGGGATAATCATAATTATCTAATTTGTACATACTTAATGAGTTTTCTAAAGCGGTTATATCCTGCACCGCTTTTTGCAGTTTAGCGGTATCTTGGCTACCCATTAAGTTAGGTACCACCACACTTAACATCATACCGATGATCACGATAACCACCATCACTTCGAGCAAGGTGAAACCTTGACTATTTTTACGTTTATTTTTGCTCATACTTTTCATCATAATAATTCCTAACAACGATTTAACTTAAATTTAATTCTATAGGTGAGGCTTTAGCTTACGTCAGCAGAGATGCCCACCTACAAATATATCAATGCCATTTTAACCACCAACAAAGGTGTTTAACTTTAATATTGGCTCTAATATTGCCATAACAATAAATAGCACTACCCCTGCCATTACCACCATTAACGCTGGCTCAAAGGCTTTTAGTGAAATATTCACTAGGGCTTCAAATTCTTTGTCTTGGTTATCTGCGGCGCGTCCTAACATTTGCTCTAGCTGACCACTTTTTTCACCACTGGCAATCATGTGCAGCATCATCGGCGGAAACAGCTTCGTTTGCTCTAAAGACAAGCGTAAACTTGAGCCTTCGCGCACTTTATCTGCCGCCAGTTTTACTTGCTGTTTAATATATAAATTATCCAGCACTTCACCTGATATTTTCATACTCTCTAATAACGGCACCGCGCTCGCTGACAATATACTTAATGTTCTGGCAAAACGTGCAGTATTTAGCCCTTTCGCGACTTTACCGATGCCCGGCAAAGCAATTACGCGCTGATGATATGCCATTTCAAATTTAGGTTTTTTCAGCAACTGCGAAAATAACAGCATTAGCATAGCGATAAACAGAACAATAAAAAAACCATTGGCTTGTAAAAATTCGCTGCTAGCAATTAAAAATTTTGTAGAGCTGGGCAAATTGGCGCCCATATGTTCAAACTGACCAACAATTTGCGGAACAACTTTGGTTAGCAAAATAGCGATAACACCAACAGCCACTACCGTCATAATCACCGGATAAACTAGCGCCTGAATAAGTTGTGAGCGCATTTGTTCACGCTGCTCAGTGTAATCAGCCAAACGATTTAAGACCTTGTCTAAATGACCTGATTTTTCACCGGCAGCAACCATAGCGCGATACAAACGATTAAATACTTTGGGGTATTCCGCCATACTTTCAGCTAAACCATAACCTTCGGTGACTTTAGTACGTACGCCCATAACCATACTTTTAATACGATTTTTTTCACCCTGCTCTGCCACCGCCATTAATGACTCTTCAAGGGGCAAGCCTGATTCAACCAAGGTAGCTAGTTGACGAGTAATTAACGCTAGCTCTGCGGCTGAAATCTTGCCTTTGTCTTTACGCGTTGCCCCTTTACCTGATTTTGTTTTATTACTAACAAGGGTTGCTGTAACTTCTGTTGGCATTAATCCTTGTTCGCGCAATATCAACCGCGCTTGCCTTGGTGTATCGGCTTCGATAACACCTTTTTTATTTTTGCCGCGACTGTCAACAGCTTGGTAATCAAATGCTGCCATTATTTATTAATCTGTTATGTTCTTTATTAAAACTGGTCATTTATTAAGGTTTCCGCTGTTATCAACCGCTTGGCTCTCTGCCGACAAAGGCAAATGCGGCCATTAATCTTCTCGGGTTACTCGCAATACTTCTTCTAGGGTTGTTTGTCCGGTCATGACTTTATCAAAACCATCTCGACGAATAGAAGCAGTGTGTTGACGAATATATTTTTCTATTGCTTGCTCGCCATGACCATTATGAATGATTTCTCGCACCGTATCGTCAACCACTAATAACTCATGAATACCAGTTCGGCCACGATATCCTTTGAAATTACATTCGCTACAGCCTTTAGCGCGATAGATAACTTGCTTATTGGTGTCTGAGTTATCACTTGGTAACCCCAATAAAGTGCACTCTTCTTCATCGGGCAAATGGCTTTCACGGCAATGCGGGCAAAGTGTTCGCACTAAACGCTGGGCAAGCACACCAAGTAAACTTGATGATAATAAAAACGGTTCAACGCCCATATCTTCCATACGGGTGATAGCGCCAGCCGCGGTATTAGTATGCAAGGTTGATAATACTAAATGCCCGGTCAAACTGGCTTGTACCGCAATTTGTGCGGTTTCTAAATCTCGAATTTCACCAACCATGACTACATCGGGATCTTGACGTAAAATAGCACGTAAACCACGGGCAAAGGTCATATCAACTTTGGTGTTTACCTGTGTTTGACCTATGCCTTCAATGGCAAATTCTATAGGATCTTCAACGGTGAGAATATTGCGCTCTTTGGCGTCTATTTGCGTTAAACCTGCATACAAGGTGGTACTTTTACCTGAGCCAGTAGGACCAGTCACTAAGATAATACCGTGAGGCTTGTCGATTAATTTGCTAAAAGCATGACGGTTAACGTCTGTCATACCTAAGTCTTGTAGATCTAAGCGCGCCGCATTTTTATCAAGCAAACGTAATACTACTCGCTCACCATGACCTGTTGGCATAGTTGATACCCGAACATCAACAGCGCGACCACCAATACGTAATGAAATTCGACCATCTTGAGGAATACGTTTTTCAGCAATATCTAATTTTGCCATAACCTTAATACGAGAGACTAACAACGACGCTAATTTGCGATTAGGCTTTAATACCTCTCGTAAAACGCCATCAACCCGAAAGCGTATTTGCAGGGCATTTTCAAAGGTTTCAATGTGAATATCACTGGCGCTTTCTTTGATGGCTTCACTGAGCATGGCATTGATCAGTTTAATAATAGGAGCGTCGTCTTCATTTTCTAATAAATCTTCGCTTTCTATCATTTCATCAGCAAGGGAATATAAATCTACCTCGTTGCCAATGTCTTCCATCATTTGTTGTGCTTCTGAGGAATCACGTTGATAAGCATCCGTTAACATTAATTCAAACGATGCTGCATCTTGAACATCAAAACTAAAAGGCGCTTTGATAATGCGGCGTACTTCAACAATAGTTTCTAAGCTGATATCCGCTAAACAATGCAACACATAGCTTTCTTCATTTTGGCTAAGTAGTACGCTATAACGTTTAGCAAATGCAAAAGGTAAACGCCACGCAGCTGAGACTTCGTCAACATTATCATTAACATCGTCTTGCGCTAACGTATCATCAACGGCTAGTTCGCTCACTTCATTTTCTTGCTCAGACATTAGTCATTGTTCTCTTTTGAAGTGTTCTCTTTATCTTTCTTTATTGATTCTTGGTATTCATCAAACGAAGGCGGCAACACTAATTTATCACTCCACTCTGGCAACATAGGTAAGTTTTCGTCGCTCATTAACGATAAACCTTCTTCTTGTTTACGTAATTGATCCGCACGAATAAAGTTATATTTATCTTTTGCCATGGTGTGCATTACTTTTTCATCAGTAATAATTTGCGGCTTAAGGAATACCATCAAATTACGCTTGCGAGTACTGTTGGTTGTTGACTTGAATAAATGGCCAATAATGGGGATATCACCTAATAAAGGCACTTTTTGCACGCTTTCTTGCACGTCTTCATCTATCAAACCACCTAAAATTACGGTTTCGCCACTTTCAACCATTACTGTAGTTTTGATTTCGCGCTTATTAATTGAAATATCAACACCCGTTGCACCACTTACCGAAGAAACTTCTTGCTCAATGGTTAATTGCACGCTGTTACCTTCGTTAATTTGCGGCGTAACTAATAATTTTATGCCTACTTCTTGGCGATCTACGGTTTGGAAAGGATTAGAATTATTATTGCCGGTTTGTGAGCCGGTAATAACAGGCACTTCTTGCCCCACTAAAAAGTAGGCTTCTTCGTTGTCTAAAGTGGTGATACTGGGTGTTGCCAAAATATTTGAGTTAGTATCTGAGCTGACCGCTTGTACAATAGCGCCCCAATCATTTTTCATGATGCCAAACATACCACCACTGACAGTGCCTAATAATTGAGCTAATAATGTGTAGTCTTTGTTTGATGCGGGGTTTTTAGTAACACTGCCATCAACATTTGTTATTGTCGTGCCTGGATCACCTTGGGCGGCACTCGCTGCACCCGCTAATTGAGTAATGGGCGCAGGTCCATTAGTAAACTGGGTAAAAGCACCTTGTTCGTTATACCACTGCACGCCAAGCTGCACGCCATCAGTTTCAAATACTTCTACAATAATAGCTTCAATATGTACTTGTGCTCTTGGTACATCAAGTTGGCGAATAACTGCTTCTAACGAACGAAGCATATCCGGCTGACCTGTAATCACTAGGGTATTGGTTGATTCATGGGCTTCAATACTGGTTTCAGTACTACTTTTTGATCTAGTACTCGCTTTGGTTTTAGTACCTTTGCTTTCTGAGGCAATCGTTTTGCTCACGCCATTAAGCACTTTCACTAAATCTTCAGCTTTAGAATATTTAAGATAGTAAACTCGGGTATTACCACTGGTTTCTAACTCGCTATCAAGGCGCTTAATTAAACGAGCAACACGTTCACGCGCTTTAATTTCACCGCTAACAATAACGCTATTACTGCGATCGTCAGCAACAATTTTAGGAATTAAAAAAGTCGGCTGTCCGGCTTTACCGCCTGAGGGCTTATTCATCGCTTCAATAATGCGCACCATTTCACCAGCTGAAGCATATTCTAGCTGAATAATTTCTACATCTTGGTCACCGGCTCTATCGACACGTTCAATAATTTTCACTAAACGATTCACAGTGGCGGCAGTACCGGTAAGCATTATAACATTGGCAGGATCGTAGTTGGTAACATTGCCTCCACCGGCTTGATCTGATAATTGACGTAACAGTGGTACTAATTCGCGCACAGTAACGTTTTTCACTTCAACAATGCGGGTAACCATTTCATCGCCAACAATGTCACTATTGTTACCTATGACTGGAATAGATGATGTTTTGGCGTCTTTATTACGAATAATTTTAACAATATTATTATCCATTTCTACTGCAGAGAAACCATAAACCTCTAATACATTTAAGAAAAATTGATAGTATTGTTCTTCAGATAATAAATCATAACTGCGAACATTAATTTTGCCGCGCACGTTAGGGTCGACAATCATAGTTTTCTTCAAGTTTTTACCGACAATAGTGACAAACTCAACAATTTCAGTATTTTTGAAGCTTGGCGAATATTGAGCGGCACTCGCTTGTCCCACAGCAAAAATGCCACTAAAAGCCAGTGCGGTTGTCAAAACTATACTCACTTGCTTAAACTTGTGGATTATTTGTTTAACCACAAATGCGTTTAAGATGGTGTTCATGAAAAAATTCCTTAGTGCTTTTTAATAATCGTTATATCAATCAATACTGAATAATATTTGGGTTAAATCGTTTTTTCGATCAACTAATAATGAAATATCACGCTCAGTTTTTAATGCTGACATCGCCTGTGCTGCTTCTACTGGTACAAGTAAATCAAAACCATTCATTTGTACCGCTATATCACCTGATTTCAAACCAGATAATTTGAAAAATTCAGGATCTTTGCCCGGTGATAATCGATAACCCACTATTTTTCCGCCTTTACGTGCTGGGGAAATGCGTAAGTAATCAGTGATTTTACCCGGGTCATTTTTTAAATCGGTTCTTAAACGCTTAGCATTTTTACTTAAATTTTTATTTAAGCGCTGATCTACAACACTCTTTTTTGATACTGGTGCTAATCTTTTTGGGCTATTTTGTGCGTTATCAGGTTGCAGCTTGCGGTTGTTTTCTTGTAAATCTTTTTTCTTAGATTTTTTATTAGAGACACTTTCTGCTGGTTGGTTAAAGTCAGCACCATCGAGCATTAAGGTTTCTAAACGCCCAGATTGTTTGATGATAACGCGATCAATTAAAACCTGCTCAAGACTAGCACGGGTGCCTTTAATAATATCGCCAATACCGTAAGTTTCTTGTTTACCTTTATTTTCGATAATTGCCGCAGCAATCGTAACTTGATCGCTAGCAACCAAACCCGACAAGGTTAATTGTAAACGGGTTTCTGGCGCATCAGTTATTTGTTCAACTACCGCTTCTTTGGCTTGTTCATTGTATTGGCCAAATAAATTAAGTGCTTGCAAAGCTGAAATATTAACGCTTTTTCCAGTATTATTTTTTTTAGTAACCTGCTTATTAACCGTAACATTATTACTGGCCATTTTTTGTGGTACAACAAGCCAGGTTATCTTCGCTGCCATAAAAGCAATATAAATAAGCAATACAGCACTGAGTGCTTGGGCAATTTTTTGCTGAGGAAGCTTTTCCAAAATAGCTGAAAATGATGTTAGGATATCTGTTAGTGCCATTGATTTATTTAATCTTTTTGTCTTTTCCACACTTCAAAACGAGCTGTTTTACTCAAGATTTCAATGTAAAATATGTGTTAATTTTGCAATGCAAGTTACCGATAATACTTGACCATTAGCTTGGCAACAAGCAATGTCCACGGTTTTTAACTATTATTTACAAAAGAAAGTTAAAAGAGAGCGCAGTTTTTGCTGAAATATGTTATTTTTCCGCCAAATTATGGGGCTATGGCAACAGCAAATAATTAATGTGAGGGCTATTATTTAGATGACCATTAAAAAAGATGAAAAAAACACTTCTACCCGACTAGATAAATGGCTGTGGGCGGCACGTTTTTTTAAAACCCGCGCCATTGCCAAACAAATGATTGATGGTGGTAAAGTATTTTATAATGGCCAACGAACCAAATCAGGTAAAGCAGTAGCCCTTGGCGATATGATTAAAGTTCGCCAAGGCTTTGATGAAAAAGAAGTTGAAGTTATCGCACTTGCGGATAAACGCCGTGACGCTACGTTTGCACAAACTTTGTATCAAGAAAGCAAAAGTAGCATTGAAACAAGAGAAAAGAATAGCCTTGCTCGCAAACAGGGCATTTTGCTCAGCCCAGCAAGCGATACCAAGCCTGATAAAAAACAACGCCGAAAATTACGAGAATTCAAAGAAAGGATCTAACACTTATGTCTACCACTGACATCAATACCACAGATACACTTAATCGCTATTTATTTGACGACAGACATGCGCGCGGTGAATTAGTACAGTTAAGTAAAAGTTATCAAAGCATCATCAAAAATCATGATTACCCTCTCAGTGTACGTTTATTATTAGGTGAACTGATGGCGGCGACTTGCTTACTCACTGCTACTTTAAAGTTTGAGGGTGATATTACCGTGCAGCTGCAAGGTAATGGCCCTGTCGGTTATATGTCAGTCAACGGTGATAACAATCAACAGATGCGCGGCATAGCCAAAATTGTTGACATGGCGGAAGCAAGTACTGCTAAGTCACTGCAACAACTACTTGGCAAAGGCAATATGGTAGTCACCATCAAACCGGGTCAAGGTGAGCCGTACCAAGGTGTTGTCGCTTTAGATAAACCAACATTGGCACAATGTTTCGCACATTATTTTGAAGTTTCGGCACAAATTTCAACTCAAGTTTGGTTGTTTAGTGATGATGACAAACAGCAAGTTGCCGGTAGCTTGATACAGTTATTACCTGATGGCGATGGCAGCCCTGAAAGCTTAGCCCAACAGCAAAGTGACTTTGAACACTTAGCGCAATTAACCAATACCATCAAAGCAGAAGAAATTTTTTCACTTGATGCAGAAGCGCTATTGTATCGTTTGTATCATCAAGAAAAAGTCAGTCTTTATGAACCCCAAGCAGTAAGTTATCAATGTGGCTGTTCTAGTAACAAGTGTTTGTCTGCTATCGCCCAGATGCAGCCAAATGAAATACAAGCCATTTTAGCTGAGCAAGGCAAAATTTCGATGACTTGTGATTACTGTTTAACCTCTTATGATTTTTTCGCTGAACAGCTAAAAAGTTTCACTTCGAAAGATACTCACTAGTTACTAACTTTCATTTTTCTCAAAAAATAAGATTACAGCACTCTTTTGGATAATTATTACTTAAAAGAGTGCTAACACTACGCTTTCCCACAGCCCTTACCACTATTATTGTTGTAAAATTACCAACTAGAATCATTGTGCTATTTTCAATATTTATGTCACTTATACTGAAAACTTTCACCTTAGGTTATTTTTTACTTTCGTTTTGTGCGTTTATCCAATAGAATGGCGAATTATTAACACTGTGAAAACTTTTAGACTATATTTCAAAAGTAAATAGTAAATTTTTCAAAATATACTTTATTGATATTGAAAGCAGCCAAAGCCTTAACCCAAACTTAATATTCGTCATACCTTAGGAGTAAATTTGCTATGACCGCCCAAGAAAACTCTATTGATTTGTCACAATATGGCATAAACGATGTGTCAGAAATTGTATATAACCCATCGTATGAGTTACTTTTTAGTGAAGAAACTAAAGCCGGCCTCGAAGGCTTTGATAAAGGCGTAGTAACAGAGCTTGGCGCAGTCAATGTAGACACAGGGATTTTTACCGGTCGTTCACCTAAAGATAAATACATTGTTCGTGATGATAGTTCTCGTGACACTGTTTGGTGGTCTGATCAAGGTAAAAATGACAATAAACCAATGACCACAGAAACATGGGCTGAATTAAAAGGTTTGGTAACTACACAACTTTCTGGCAAGCGTTTGTTTGTTGTTGATACCTTTTGCGGCGCCAATGATGATACGCGTTTAAAAGTACGTTTTATCACCGAAGTAGCATGGCAAGCACATTTTGTGAAAAATATGTTTATTCGTCCGAGCGATGAAGAGCTTAAAACTTACCAGCCTGATTTTGTAGTAATGAATGGCGCTAAAACTACTAACCCTAACTGGAAAGAGCAAGGATTAAATTCTGAGAATTTTGTTGCCTTTAACTTAACCGAGAAAGTTCAGTTAATTGGCGGCACTTGGTATGGCGGCGAAATGAAAAAAGGTATGTTCTCAATGATGAATTACTACCTGCCATTACAAGGCATTGCTTCAATGCACTGTAGCGCTAACGTTGGTAAAGATGGCGACACTGCTATTTTCTTCGGACTTTCTGGCACCGGCAAAACTACCCTTTCTACTGATCCTAAACGCCAATTAATTGGTGATGATGAGCATGGTTGGGATGATAATGGTGTTTTTAACTTTGAAGGTGGTTGTTACGCTAAAACCATTAATTTAAGTAAAGAAAACGAACCTGATATTTACAACGCCATTCGCCGCGATGCTTTATTAGAAAACGTAACTGTAGATGCTGAAGGTAAAATTGATTTTGATGATAACTCAAACACCGAAAACACCCGTGTTTCATACCCAATTCATCATATAGATAACATTGTCAAACCAGTATCTCGCGCTGGTCATGCTAAGAAAGTTATCTTTTTAACTGCTGATGCTTTTGGTGTATTACCGCCAGTAGCTAAATTAACACCAGAGCAAACCCAATATTACTTCTTGTCAGGTTTTACTGCTAAATTAGCCGGTACAGAACGTGGTATTACCGAGCCAACACCAACTTTTTCTAGCTGTTTTGGTGCGGCATTTTTAAGCTTACACCCAACGCAATACGCAGAAGTTTTACAAAAACGTATGCAAGCCGCTGGTGCTGAAGCCTATTTAGTTAATACTGGTTGGAATGGTACTGGCAAGCGTATTTCAATTAAAGCCACACGCGCCATTATTGATGCGATTTTAGATGGCTCTATTGATAACGAAGAGACCACAGTTATTCCAATGTTTAATCTTGAAGTACCAAATACCTTACCGGGTGTTGAAGGCGATATTCTTGATCCGCGCAATACTTACCAAGACAGAAACGAATGGGAAACTAAAGCCGTTGATTTAGCAAAACGCTTTGTTAATAACTTTGACAAGTTCACTGATACTGATAACGGTAAAGCGTTAGTTGCTGCTGGACCACAGCTGTAGGTAAGAGCATTGTAGGTGAGCATTTATGCTTATATTTATTGGGCTAAAATCTCACCTATATGGATATAGTTACTTAGGTCATGTCTGGAACTCATGACCTGCACCTACAATTAAAACGTCAACGGCAAACAGACCTTGGCCTGTAACCCACCCGCAGGCCTATTTGACAACTCAACACAACCACCATGGGTATCAACAATACGTTTGATAATCGCTAAGCCTAAACCACTGCCTTCAGTGCCTCGCGCGGTATCACCTTGAGTGAAAGGTTGGAATAAACGTTCAATATCCGCTTCAGGAATTCCCTCACCATTGTCACTAACAATAAAATAGGCACAATTTTTTTCTTTATCAAGACCTGTAGTCACCTCAATATCACCTTGAGTATAACGCAGCGCATTTTGTATCAAGTTTGCTAATGCTCGTTTAATAGCGACATGGCGCAGGGGTATATTAGGACAATCATTAGGCGAAAATTGAATATTTCTATTGTTGGGCGTTTCAACATTAAGTACATCTTCTACCAGTACATTTAAATCACCCAACTCAGCTTTATCTTTGGAGTCATGGCGAATGTAATCAATGAATTGGTCAATGATATTATTCATATCATCAATATCATTCTCAATACCTTCTTTGAGAAAATCATCAAGCTCTGACATCATTTCACTGGCTAAACGGATACGTGTTAAAGGTGTGCGTAAGTCATGAGAAATACCCGCCATTAATAAGTTTCGGTCATCTTCAAGTTGTTTTATGCCTTTAGACATATGATTAAAGGCTTGAGTTACCGCCATGATTTCTGAGGTGCCGTGCTCGGTTAATGGCTCAGGAAAATCACCTCGCCCGACATCTTCTGCGGCCCGCTGTAATGATTTTAAGGGTCTATTTAACTGCCTAACAAACAGCCAACCACCCGCAACACTGAGTACGCCGATAATGCCTAAAAAGAAAACAAGTGGAGAAAAGTTAGCTTCTTCTAGACCTAATAATGGAATTTTTACCCACAAGTTTGGCGCTTGCGGTGGACGAATCCAAAATAGGTATTCGTCCCCTTGAGAAATTCTAACTTCAGCAGGACCGCCAAGGAGTTCAGACATTTGTTCGCTGCGATAAGGATAATATCCGGCAGCTGCTAAACCAAGTTTTAGCGCATCTTTTTCTCGGTAAACACCAATACCCGTTTCACGATGAAACGCTTCTGCCATTTTAGGGCTTAATCGGGCATCTTTAATGTCAATAAATACAACGCGAACTTGCTTAGCTAACAGTTGATTTATTTGCTGCTGATTAGGCTCAATAACATATAGCGCAAAAGAAATATAAGAAACGACTTGGTTTACAAATAATAAAAAGCCTATTAATAAAACCGTTTGACCAAAAGCGCTACGAGGTAATACTTTCATGAACAACCTACCCTGCGCGATTAAAATCCCGCTTACATTATTATATGCGTGAGAAAAACCCAGCCTACATTTTTATAAGCGCGATTAAAATCCCGCCTACAGCTTATACTGTAGCGCCATCCGGCACAAAAACATAACCTAATCCCCACACCGTTTGCAAATATCTTGGTTTAGCAGGATCTTTTTCTAACATGCGGCGCAATCGTGAAACTTGCACGTCAATACTACGCTCAAGCGCTGAGTAATCTCGACCTCGAGCTAAATTCATTAGCTTATCACGTGATAATGGCTCTCTTGGGTGTGTTACTAATGCTTTTAAAACAGCAAATTCACCACTGGTTAATGGCATACTAATATCGCCTTTGACCATTTCACGGGTTGCTAAATTCAATTGGTATTCACCAAAAATAATATTATTTTCTTCCATTGAAGGCGCACCGGGTGCTTCTTGAACACGACGCCTCAATACCGCTTTTATACGTGCTAATAATTCTCTAGGGTTAAAAGGCTTAGGCATATAGTCGTCAGCACCAATTTCTAAACCAATGATGCGATCTACTTCATCACCTTTTGCGGTCAACATAACGATAGGCATATTATTGTTTTGTTGACGTAAACGACGACAAATAGATAAACCATCTTCACCGGGTAGCATTAAATCAAGTACAAGTAAGTGAAAATTTTCTCGCTCAAGTAACCTGTCCATTTGCTCAGAGTTAGCGGCACTACGAACCACAAATCCCTGTTCTACTAAGTAACGCTCTAATAAAGAACGTAAACGCATATCGTCATCTACCACTAAAATTTTCTGAGTTTCTTGATTCATTTTATTCTCTCAAGGTATATATTTCACAGTTAAACTTACTAATGACTATAAGCGATATAGCAACAAATTAAAAAGTGCGTTTGGTAAATGTATCAAGCCTTTTGTTACAATTTATTAATATAGTTCATTAATTCAAATTGCTGTATTTATTGTAAATAATGAATTGCTTGTTCTGTCACACATTGGGTAAAACTTTTTGCGCGCTCACTACGAGACAACGACAAAATAGCTCTCTTTACCAACACTTCTTTTTGTTGTCGCTCAGCTTCAGGTAAATGTGCTAATTGTTCATGAAAGCAACCTAACAGGCCAAAATTTAACGCAATTTCTGATTGCATACCGTCATCACCAAGACAAGTAATCAACTTTTCTGCCAAGCGGTTTTTATCCATATTAACAATGAGTTCTTTAAGCTTGTATATTACCGGCTCTATTTTTCTCTCTAGGTTGCAGGAATATAACATGTCAGCAACAGCAACAATGGGAATTAACTGTTGATGCTGCTCACTAAACTGCTGCTTAAGCCAAGCCTCATGTTCAGTGGTTGAATTGTTTTGTTGTGCTATTGCTGGCGAACTATTCGTCAACAATAGCAAAGGCATGATAAGAAGCAGTATTTTCATTTAATAAATATCGTTTACTTTTCTACAATTAAGCTAATTAGCTACTTGATGAAGATGAACATCACGCTGTGGATATGGGATGCTAATGCCTTCTTTATCGAACGCCAGCTTAACTTTTTCCATCATACCGAAGTAATATGGCCAGTAATCGTCTGAATTTACCCATGGGCGAAGGTATAAATTAATAGAACTATCGCCATGCTCGCCAAGCCAAATATCGGTGCCTTTATCTTTTAAGGTTCTTTCATCAGCTTCAACTAACGACATTAATATCGCTTTTGCTTGTACCACATCATCGTCGTAACCAATACCAAAAACAAAATCGACACGACGCGTTCCTTCAACATTGATATTTTTCACACAGCCATTTGATAACAAGCCATTGGGAATAATAATACGTTGATTGTCAGGGGTTTTTAAAATGGTATTGAATATTTGAATTTCTTCAACGCCGCCAATATAGCCTTGGGCTTCAATAACATCGCCTTTTTTGAAGGGGCGAAATAATAGAATTAATACACCACCAGCAAAATTAGCCAAGCTGCCTTGTAATGCTAAACCTATCGCTAACCCTGCAGCGCCTAACATGGCAATTAATGACGTGGTTTCAATGCCAATCATAGAGGCAAAGATAATTATTTGAATAGCTTTTAAGAAAGTACTGAATATACTAATGAGGAACTGATGTAGTGTTGCTTCAACCTGCTTCTTTTGGAGCGCTAACTCAGTAACCGTGAGGGTTTTGCTAATCAGCCATTTACCAATAAAATAAACAACAACAGCTAAAATAAACTTAATACCAAATGATAGGCTCATCTCACCTATCATTTGTAAATAATGTTCTACTTTTTCTATACTAACGTCCATAACTACAATCCTTTTTACAAATTTTTAACGATTGTAGCTATTTTTACTTCGAGTGTAAATTTATTCAAATACACTTCAAGGTGTTATTTATAACACCTTGAAGTAATTAAAATATAGCTTAAAAACTATATCGATAACCAAGGGTAATACTTCTTGGTTTACCAACCATAATAGAGCCGTGAGTTTTAGTTGCCATGTATTCTTGGTCTAATAAGTTGTCAATATTCAAGGTGATTTCTTGATTGTCAGTTAAACTATAATGCGCAGCCATATCAACAACAGTACGGCTATCAATAAGTTCACTTTGAGAAATATTTCCTTGCCCTGCCGTGGTGCGCATTTCAGCCATATAACGTATTAATAAGTCACTGCGCCAGTTATCGCCAACTAAACCTAAGGTTAACTGTAATTGATTTTCAGGCACGTAAGGTAGTTCATCTCCTTTTGCAACATCACCCCAAGTATCTAGGTCTGAATCAAAGCTGGTCATAAATTCTGTTTGGGTATAGGTATAAGTTAAGTCAATTGGCATAGCAATTTCCCCTAACGAAAATTCGTAACCACTTTTCACTTCTAAGCCTAATACTTCAACTTTACCAGCGTTGTATTGGTCGCCAATATTATCTTCTTCACAACTTTGACTTGCTGTACAATTACCATGCATATTGCTGTAATCAGAGAAGAAAAATATTGCTTCACCATTAAAACTAGATTCGTTGTAACGTAAACCTAATTCATAGTTAATGCTTTCTTCGTTTTCAGTATCGGCATTACCTGGTGCTGGTGGCGCAAAACCTTTTTGAATGCCGCCTAATAAAATTAATTCATCATTAAAGCGGTAAGTGACTGCCAATGAAGGGAGCAACACTGAAACATCATTGCTGATATTTTTCTTCAACGGCTGATTTCGGTCACTAACGCCTTTACCCCAATCTTTACGTGTTATGGTCATATCTTCAAAACGTAAACCGGCATTAATGATAAAGTTGCCAATGGTATACTCATCATGCACAAATAACGCTAATGCCTTGGCGCTATCAATGCGATTAGAATCTGTGCCCGGCGCACCTGCGCTTGTTTGTGTCATATTGAAATTGCTATCTAGCTCATACTTATCAACCCACTGATAGCGATCCATTTCATCTTGGTGAATTCGTAAGCCAAACTTCACTTGATGATCATTTAAATCAGCATCTAAAATAGTTTGAATACCTTTTGATAAATAAGCTCGGCTATTCGCTTTAATATCAACAGAAATAGCATCGCCAGCAAAACTGCCATTATCAAAAGCGGCGGCGGCATCAACACCACCTTTGCCTAAACTGTCACCATTAATTTTACTAGTTTTATACCAATTGCGACTAAAGTCGTTGTAATAAGCACTGGTGCCTAAAGAAAGACGCTCTGAAAGCTTAATAAGGTGATTAATTTGAAACTGTTGATGTTCAGTTTTCATGTTATCTAACTGAGAAGCAGAATAGCGACTGTATGGATTGTTTTTAAAATCTTCTTCGGTCAAGCCTATATAAGTTTCTGCTGACTCTTCATCAGAATATTTAACTTTAAACTCAAGCTCTTGGTAATACTTAGCGTCGTTATCTGTATTAATTAACACTTTAGCCAAAATATCATTTTTGGTGAAACCTGAATCCCTTGTACTATTGTTAATATTTTTGAAACCATCAGCTTGATAACGAAAAACTTCGAATACTGAAGAAACATTGTCTCCTGTGCCACCAACATAAGCATGCGCTTTAGCGTAACCGTCTTCACCGGCACTTAAATTAACTTGCCCTGCTATATCTTCTTCTGGAATTTGACGAGATAACATATTGACTACGCCGCCCGTTGTACGAGGACCGTACATAGCACTAGAAGTACCTTTTAATACTTCAACTTGCTCCATTCGCCCAGCAGTAGGAAAATAATAAGCTGATGGTGCAGCGTAAGGCGCTGGTGCAGCTAGCACACCATCTTCCATAATAGTCACTTTTTCACTACGATTTTGACCCGTGCCACGCATACCAATATTAGGGCGTAAACCATAACCATCTTCTTCTAAAACATATACCCCAGGTATTGACGTTAGTGTGCGCATGATATCGGTATAATCAAACTTTTCTAAATCGTCTTTTGATAATTTATGTGCACTGCCCGGAATATCATTAACCGAAACTTCAGAGCCAAAAATAGTAAGATGATCGATTTCGCCTTCATCATTGGCTAAGGCCTGAGTGGAAAATGACGAGATAATAGCAAATGAAATAGTTGCTAGTTTAAAAAATGAAGAGTTCATGAGAAACCTAATTAAGTTGACCTTGGTTGTTAAAGTGGCGCTATTAAATCATAGGCGCAAATGAGAATCAATATCATTTGCATTATTTATTAGGTTTTATCTGTTTTATTTGATTTAGGTCATGTTTTTTTCTTGCAGATCATTTAGTGACTATATTTCTTGCCCCCTTAATAAAGGTTTCTTTGTCGACATTAATCGGCTCAGGGACAATAATTCCTCTTTGAACCGCAGGTCGTAGCGCTATTTTGTCAACCCAGCGTTTGAGATTTGGCAAATCATCAAGGCTAACACCAGACCAATCATGGGTATGTACCCAACACCAGTTTGCCATATCAGCTATGGAATACTCTTGGGTTAAGTATTCACTTTCTTTAAGTTGTGTATCTAACACAGTGAATAATCGTTTTACTTCATTTTGATAACGATCAATCACAGGTTGAATTTTTTCAGGGAAATAACGATAAAAGACATTCGCTTGCCCCATCATGGGGCCAACTCCACTCATTTGAAACATTAGCCACTGCATCACTTGTGAGCGAGCTTTGTTTTGTGTAGGTAAAAACTGCCCTGACTTTTCCGCCAAATAGATCATAATTGCGCCAGTTTCAAAAACAGCAAAATCATCATTACTGCGATCAACAATCACTGGAATTCGTCCGTTAGGACACAGCTTTAAAAACGCTGCAGATTTTTGCTCGGCTTTCATTAAATCAATAGCATGAACCTGATATTCGATAGCCATTTCTTCTAAGGCTACAGAGGCTTTCCAACCATTTGGCGTGGCAGCAGTATAAAGATCAATCATGTTTTCTCCTTAGCTTTCACTTACGCACTATAACTAGGACGAGCAGAAACTTTTTTATACCAAGCTAGCAAGTACGTATATTCTTCACTAGGGCGAATTTTAACTACACGGGCAAAGTCTATTGCACATAACAAATTAATATCGGCAATACTGAAATAGTCACCGACAAGGTAAGTTGATGTTTTAAAATGTTTATTTAGCTCATTAAAATACGCAATGGCATTTTCCCCTGAGACTTTCCCCCACTCAGCTATAGGCTTCATACGATCTTTAAAGTAACCACTGGTATGTTGAAAACACATGCCGATGGGCAGCATAAAATGAAACTCCACACGGCGTTGCCACATTTCTACTTGGGCTTTTTCTAACGGTGTTCGCCCCATTAACGGATTTTCAGGGTTAAGTTCTTCAAAATAGCGACAAATAGCAGTCGTTTCACCAATACAAGTACCGTCATCTAATTCTAAAAAGGGAATTTTAGTGGTTGGATTTTTAGCGCGCATTGCTGGTGTTAAATTCTCTCCACCGGCTATATTAACTTCAATGTACTCCATCTCAATAGCTTTTTCTGCTAAAAAAATGCGGACACGACGCGGGTTAGGTGCTTTGTTGGTTTCAAAGATTTTCATTACAGTTAGCTCAAACATGAATAAGAATATTAACCCTAACAGTAATTGAAATTTAGACAAACTCATTTCATAAAAGTAGTTATTAATTACATCTACTTATTTACATGAAAAGACTAAATCTTAGGGTCTGTAGATTAAAGCTTGAGTTGAGCCACAGGGCTGAGTAACTCCTTGTATTATCTATTTATTCAATATTTATCAAATTTTCATTAATTAATCCAAGACTATAGTCGAAAAAAATCCGATAATTAGCATATTAGAGTCAATCGCTTGATTGGCAGCATATAACTTCGGAAATATATCAATGGAAATCAAAGTTAACTTTCTCGACAACCTTAGACTTGAAGCCAAGTTTGACGACTTTTCTGTCATCGCTGATCAGCCAATTCGCTATAAAGGTGACGGCTCTGCGCCTGGTCCTTTTGATTACTTCCTAGCATCTTCTGCGATGTGTGCCGCATACTTTGTTAAGGTTTATTGTAATTCTCGTGATATTCCTACTGAAAATATTCGCTTATCGCAAAATAACATTGTTGATCCAGAAGACAGGTATAAACAAATATTTCAAATTCAGGTGGAGTTGCCAGAAAGTATTTCTGAAAAAGATAAAAAAGGCATTTTGCGCTCTATTGATCGCTGTACGGTAAAAAAAGTGGTGCAGCAGGGGCCAGAATTTAAAGTGGAGACTGTTGCCAGCCTTGAAGAAGATGCTCAAGCCATGTTAATGCAGCAACCAGATGACGGTGTCAGCACCTTTATTTTAGGGAAAGATTTACCACTGGAAGAAACTATTGCCAATATGTCAGGACTTTTGGCAGATCTTGGTATGAAAATCGAAATATCTTCATGGCGTAATATTGTGCCTAATGTATGGTCACTACATATTCGTGATGCGGCATCACCTATGTGTTTTACTAATGGTAAAGGTGCAACCAAAGAAAGCGCACTCGCCTCCGCACTAGGTGAGTTTATTGAACGCCTTAATTGTAACTTCTTTTATAACGACCAATTTTTTGGAACCGATATCGCAACGAGTGATTTTGTTCACTATCCCAATGAAAAATGGTTTAAGCCGGGTGTAAACGATGCATTACCTAGCGATATATTGGATGAGTATTGTTTAGCTATTTATAACCCAGAAGATGAACTACGGGGTTCAAACCTGATTGATACCAACTCAGGTATGACTGAGCGTGGTATTTGTTCAATTCCTTATGTACGTCAGTCGGATGGCGAAACGGTTTATTTCCCGTCAAACCTTATTGAAAATTTATTTTTAAGTAATGGTATGAGCGCTGGCAACAACTTAGCTGAAGCGCAAGTACAGTGTTTATCTGAAATATTTGAACGAGCCGTTAAAAAACAAATCATCGCAGAAGAAATTGTTTTACCAGATGTGCCTAAAGACGTTATCGCCAAATACCCAGCTATTTTAGCAGGCATTGAAGGCCTAGAAGCGCAGGGCTTTCCCGTGGTAGTGAAAGACGCCTCGTTAGGCGGTAAATTTCCGGTAATGTGTGTCACTCTAATGAACCCGAAAACTGGTGGCGTTTTTGCCTCATTTGGTGCCCATCCGAGCTTTGAAGTCGCGTTAGAGCGTAGCTTAACTGAATTATTGCAAGGTCGTAGCTTTGAAGGGTTAAATGATGTGCCTAAACCAACCTTTAATAGCATGGCTGTTACTGAGCCTGAAAACTTTGTTGATCACTTTATTGATTCAACCGGTGTTATTTCATGGCGTTTCTTTAGCGATAAACATGATTATGATTTTGTAGAATGGGACTTTTCTGGCAGTAATCAAGAAGAAAGTGATGGTTTGATGGCGATATTGAAAGACATGGGTAAAGAAGTGTATATCGCCGAATTTAACCAGCTAGGAGCTACCGCTTGTCGCATTCTGGTGCCTGATTATTCAGAAGTGTATCCGGTAGAAGATTTGATTTGGGATAATACCAACAAGTCACTTGATTACCGCGAAGATATTTTAAACCTTCATCGCTTAAGTGATGAAGAGTTAACGGCTTTGTTTGATCGTTTGGAAGAAAGCCAACAAGATAACTACATTGATATCCGCACCTTAATTGGTATTGAGTTTGATGAAAATACTGTGTGGGGCCAGCTAACTATTCTCGAATTGAAAATTCTTATCTGTTTAGCGCTAGGTGCACTTGAAGATGCTATTGAGCTGGTAGGAGAGTTTTTACAATATAACGATAACACCGTCGAACGTGGTTTATTTTATCAAGCGATTAACGCAGTACTTGAAGTTACTTTAGATGAAGAAATGGAATTGGATGACTTTATAGGTAACTTCAATCGAATGTTTGGTGAAGAAACTATGACCAATGTTGTTGGCTCAGTATTTGGAGAGGTAAGATTCTTTGGTTTAACACCAACAAGCATGAAACTTGAGGGTTTAGACAAACACTTAAGGTTGATTGAAAGTTATAATAAGTTACATCAAGCACGTAAGCTAGCTGCAGAGCAATAGAAAAATAACAAGCGAGTTGTCGCAGTAAAAAACCAATGCTTATTATAAATATTGGTTTTTTTATCACAGCATTTTACTGCAATTATCAATTAAATAGCGTTAGTGCTTTTGGTTATTAACCGCTACCTGAGCTGTTAATTAGCATGTAGTTATGTCTAGAGGCTTTGATTTTAAAGGGTAAGAATGGGGTGGCTAATGGGACTTGAACCCACGACAACCGGAATCACAATCCGGTTATTACAATAAACAAGTGTTATAATAACTTATATTGTATTAGTTATAAGGTTTACAAAAATATACTCACTTAAAACTAATTTACTATATTCATGCAACGGAACTGTAATTAGTCCACATCTAGCTAAAAAGTTTATCCCAATTTACTGCTAGCAAAATAGAAATAGAGGTTAGGCCAATTGCTAGGGTTATTGAAACTTGTATTAAAAATCTTCTGCCAGCTATGACTTCTTCTTTGCGCTTAATTTTTAGATCGTTTGCTATTCGGGGAGTTGCTACACAGTATGCCCTAAGCTTTTTATAATCGTCAGAGCGAAATACATTAAGGTAATCATCAACTCGCTCTACGCCCCGTTTTCCACGCGTTTCTTCAGTTAATTCAGCAATACGGTCGATAATGTCCATTGCTTCATCATAACCTGAATAAACTTGGCTAACTGCAGTAGTTTCACAAATTTGGTCATTTTCATTAGTAGATATTTCTGCATAGGCAAGTAGAAGATCTAATACATCGTTCACTATATAACGTGCGGAGCCTGTAACATCATCTAAAGATGATTGGAAACTATGCCCATAATCTTCATCCATATGATATTTCATAACAGATGTTAGTGCTCGAGCATAGTAGCCAAATTCACTATGTATTTTAAAATCGGTCTTAGAGATTATATTTTGAACTGCCTTATACGCTTTTTGTCCAAAATCAAATAACTCTATGGCGTCATTAAGACGTTTTTTATACTGCTCATCCATGAAAAAAAACTACTTACAATTTCTTTTTTTGCGCAATTTACTTGCTTTCTTGACAAGGTCATTATGTTGAGATTTGGATAGAACTCCGCCTGTTCTGTGCTGAACATTCCCTCGACCATTTTTTGAATCATGCATAATTGACTTAGAGCTAAACTTAACGAACTCTAATAAGATCTGTGGTTTTATAAATGACAAGGCAATACGCACTTTCTCAACGAAAGAGTATTTATGCCCAAGATTAAGCAATTCCATGTTTGTCTCGTATTTGCTAGTTATCATTATATACCTGTTAATAGACCCAACGCCAAAAAGGCGAGGCAGTATACTACATCATCGGGTGAAAAGTAAGCAAGTTTAATTGCTTAACTTTCTTCCTGTATTTCTAATATCTTTAATATTTCCGTACTTACACTTAAATTTTTTAATTGGAAAACAGCTTTAGACAACTTTTGAACCCTTATAGCCATCTTTAAGGATACCCCGCTGCCTGTTCTCATCGCGTCTTGCCAAGTTCTAGTTGAAGGAGATGCGTCGAAGCCCAGACTACTAGCTAATTGCTTAGAGTCATCAATAATGCTTCCAATACCCAAGCCTTCAGCGTCAATAAAGCTTCGAAGGTTTGGTAAGCAATGTTTCGACTTTTTAGGGGGCATGAAATATCTTAATGTAAGTAAAAAATAAGTATTGATTAATAATTACTCTATTTCAAAGGAATAATCAATTAAAATAGTGAAAAAATACATTTTTGCCGGTATGTACCGGCAAATATATATCTATAGGTGGAATTCATTGTAATTTCTAACTCCTTCATTATAGAAGAAAGAAAAGCCCTTTATTGGGTACATTGTTAGTGATATGTACTTTTGTAGATGTCGAGTTGATTATGATTAAGTCAACACTGTCATTTTTTAAAAACAGTATCTTTTAGCCAACAAATTGAATCCCTGAATGGACTATTTAAATCTGTAGCATCAAACTCAAAAACTTTACCAATTTCTTCGTTCATAACTGGATGCATTTTTTCTTTTCTCTCTCTGTACTCTTCAGAGTCAATACCTGCAACTTCAATGACGAATCGTCCATTATCATTATTAATGACAAAATCTGGTCTACTGTTTTTTATGTTATATATAGGCTTGTCGATAGAAAATTGTCTAGAATCTTCCGTACGTATTTTATTCAGAGCCCACAACATGGCTCTTTCATAGGTTGATTCAAGCAAACACATATTACTTTTGTTATCTATATACGAAAAACCACAGTCCTCGATTTTAAGGTACTCTATGTTTTCACCATTTTTATTCTTGAATGTTTGTAAAGTTAGAACTAATGCAAATAGAAATGGACCATGTGCACGTGTTTGATTACCAATAGATTTTGGTAATATTTTTTTAGTCTTAGCACTTCCATGAGCAAATTCAGCCACAGGATAATACTCATCTCCATCCTGTTTCTTATTTAATAAAGTTAATCCATTTTTATTAGATATCTCAATTTTATCGCATGGAACTAATACTAGGTTATGAAAAGTTGAACTTTCTGGCCAATTCAACGGTTTTTCTTTTAAAGCTTTTTTTATTTTATTTTTGTCATAAAAAGGAGCGGCTATTTGCAATACTGAATCTAACTTTATTGTACTGCATGAAGAAATAGGGATATTACTTGCTGCTCTTTTAATAGCTTGTACAGTACCCATAAACTCTCTTTTATTAGTTAAACCTTTATTCGTTCCTGCTTTTTCAAAGAGATAAAAAATAGCTGATATTAATTTAGATAAACTCTTTCGGCTTCTACCAGATGAAGAACTTCCTGAAGGTCTTGATGAGGGAGTGAATACTCCAGTACCAGACATAAGATCAATTGATGTATCGTCGTTCAAAGGAGGGCGGTTAGGTTCAACTCTCTCTGATCGTATTTTGTTAATTAATACGCAATCTCCACTGTGATCATTATTTGCAGGTTTCCTTACATAATATCTTGCTTTTCGATTTCCAATAGTTAACGCAAAGCAGCTACAAGATAAAGTATGCTTATAACTGCGCATCTGTTTAAGAAGAGATTGGTTTTGTTCATCCTCTTTTTCGGTTAACTCATTCCCATTATAGCTTTTGATGATCAGCGATGCTTTATCTTCCGAAATAAGTGATTTATTTAAAAACAGCATTCAGTACTCCCTAAAACTGAGGTGTGTGACTCACAAATAATAAATATAGTTTTTGCTAATTTGATTATTCCTGTATGGCATTAACCGTAAGAGGCAAGCTTATATTTACAGGCGCTTTGAACTCTTCGCATATAATACTAACTGAAATATCACCAGAGCCTATGTTAATAGGAATAATCGCTAGCTTATTTTCAAAAATGTAATTACAGGTATGCATTAAGCTTTTTAACTTACAAGTTACAGTATTCCCGACAACTTTAAGTGACTGGTTAATCAATTGAGAATTTACTAACCTATTTGTATTTACTAAGTTATGAAAATTAGGTGAATACATATCTGATATTGCCATAGCTTGAGCCATCAGAGGGTTATTTCTACTTAACTGCTCTTTTTTGTATTCTTTTTCTGCTTTTGTTATCGGATTCTTTGGTAATGGACTTTCAGGAGCTTCTAAATCTTCTAATTCTGCAACTTCGATAATTTTCACGAAATCAGGAAAGATCATTTTAATATTTATATCATTAGCCTTCACATCTCCTGTGTTAGTGATATCAATTTTAGGTTTGAAAGCTTCTTTTGCTGAAATGTGGAACTTTAGCTCTTCAACATATTTCTCAGCAATAGAGCGCTCTGGCAGCATGTCGTTATATTCAGTTAAGTCATGTTCGCTAACGTAATTTTTTAAGTGCTCAGGTATATCTTCAACCGTAAGAGTTTTAAACTCGTTGAATTTCCAATTAGCTAGTTCGTTTGATAAAGAAATATCGCTACCTAAGTCAATATCGAAGTTAATACCAATATTGGGCTTGTTAACTACAATTTGACTTTCTAAATCACGTATCTTCTCCCTCAAAGTTCTATTTTCATTGCTTAGTTCTACTATTTCTTCAGATATTTCTTTTGAAATACCTTCATCACCTCGTATCCAGCCTTTTTGCGGCTTCCTTGCGATCATTTTTGGTAAGGCTATAGCTACTTTGGTTGCCAGATCATCAATGTTCTCCCAAAAATCGCACATTTTGTCGGCAACAGCTTTCTCAATGAACTTTTCCAAATTAGATATTAATTCTGGATCAGTATCTCTATCCTGATTGCTCACAAGAGCATTTCTGTTTCTAACGAAAGCCATGATGGGGATGCCTTTTTGCTTGGCATAATCATATTCTTTCTCTGTATAGCTTAGTCCTTCTGACGTCATAGAGCCGTATCTATGTCCTATGATGACAATATAGTAATCACTACTATTTAGCATTTCTTCGATGATTTGCCATTGTTCATCGTCGTCAGCACTGAACATTTCCATACCTAGCGGGAAGTGATATAGATTTAAAACTGTTTCGATAACTTTATCGCGCTCTTTATGAAGGTCTTGGTATGTCGAGCTAACAAATATCTGGTACTTTTTTGAATCCATCCTTATTTCTCCTTAATTGCGTCATTGTACAAAGCGGTGCGAGTAACAATTTCTCTAATTTTTTCATCCCAAGCATTTTCCAATGCATTTTGGTTTTGCCTTTCTAGTTTACCGTCGTAAATTGATTCACCAACCGAAAATTCACTAGCTTTAGATATAAAACCTGATAGCTCATAGCGTATGTCTTCGAAAATACTGCCATTATCAATATTAGATGCTGTCCATGATGTGATTGGCTGCAATGCAAGCCCCCAATCCTTTAATAAAAGATTAACAAGGTGTGCTAAGCGTGTAGCTAGAACTGTAGCACCTTCAGGAGATAAATCGTTGCTATGGTATTTTTCATATTGTTCAATTGTATATTTCAGCTCGTAATCTATACCTTCCCAGAGCTCTTTAAATTGAGAGGTTAAGTTTTCAGAGCAGTAATTTACGCTAATACTGTTGGTCGTATTTGATGGGAATATTCGTTTATACAGGACCAAGCTATTTTCAAGAGAAATAAAAATATACTTGTTCCTATCTTTTTCAAGTTGATTTTCAATCCACTTAGTAAATGCTTCTCGATGATCATAATAAGATTTGTGCTTGTTATTTGATAGCGCAAGTTGATTAGCTACTGCTCGCTGCGCAGAGCCATGAAATCGACCAACCATAACGCCAAATATAATACTCAATGATGCAACTCCGAAAGGAAGTTTAAAAGCACCTAGAAAATAGCTATAACACTCGTTTGAAAAACATAAAGAAAGCTCTAAAAAAAGAGGAATTGATACGCAAAAAGCAACAACAAGCGGAGATATAATCGAAAGCCAGAATAGACTACATTTATGTAAAGGCTTATCTGGACTGATTTTAAAAACTGAAAGTATCTTTTTATTCATTCAACTTCAGAAGATCGGAAACTTAAGGATTTTATATACTAATATCTATACCCCTACGAGTAAATCCTATTTTTACTTATATTTATGATATAAAAGGAATTAACTTTTATTATTGCTCACTAACTCTATTTTAAATATTATCTCCTTGCTGGTTTATCAATGGGAAATAACTTATGCGTGATGATATTGAATCGGAATTCTTTGATGGGGCAAATGAGGCTGACTGATCTTCCCCTGATTTTGTAGACTTCTAGCTTCCAGCTAAATACTGGTTTTCATAATCATCGGGTGACACATGACCAAGGTGGCTATGCAATCGTTTTCGATTGTAGAACATTTCAATGTAGTC
>Ga0316205_10001004_pt1 | contig 40014 bp, 32 predicted proteins | sample 3monthpyrite_MG_FD_204941 | JGI IMG/M metagenome (GOLD analysis project Ga0316205, IMG submission 204941) | Microbial mat bacterial communities from mineral coupon in-situ incubated in ocean water Damariscotta River, Maine, United States -... | ecosystem: Environmental > Aquatic > Marine >...
CAATGTGCAGAGTATTTTCAGGCGTATCAGTCCCAGGGAATATAATATTGGCTCTGCCAACCGCACCACAAGGATGTCTAACCCGTCTAGAAGAGGTCAGTGATTTTAAGGCTGCTCTTGCACAACCCACTGCAATCGCTCTGGCACTCGCAAAAAAAGCAACCGCTCTTGCACGAAGTATAAAGCTCGCATATCCGGCATAGGCACCTGCTCGAGAAACACCTGAACTCAAACCACTCGCAATCACCCCTATAAAGTGCCCGGATGGATCCGTATTCATTACAGGGTTCGCATGGGCATACAGATACTTGTTCAGGCTCAATGGTGCATTATCCACACCCTCAAAGCTGTCCATTGACATAAAGCGTCCATTACCCGGATTATAGAATCTAGCCCTCAGGTAATAATTATTCAGTCCACTATCAAAGTTTTCACCGGCATAGCGATAGTTATTAGTGGAACTACCACTGGAGGACGCCAGGTTACCGTAGGCCGAATATTGGTAAGTATCGGTAATCGCTTCTGTAGAATCCGCCAACGCATTTACACTGCCTATTGCATTTGCATAATAATACTGGGTTTGTGTACCCCGGTACTGGCTGATCATACCTAAACCAGTGGTGTAAGCAGCTACAAATGCATTCAGACCATCACGCTCTTCAATAACCTGTGCATTGGTATAACGTCGATCAAACAGGTAACTGGTCTGCTCACCGTTTATATTACTCGCAACACGTAAGCCGTCATAATCATAAACATAGCTTGCTGTTAACGTTGGACTTGAAGCGCTAGTTAAGCGACTTTCAAAATCATAAGTGAAGTCAGTAACAACACCCGCATCCAACTTGTTTATCATGCTGCCATTATTGTCATAACTATACGCAACAGCACCTTCAAGCACTAACTGATTGTTATTGTTATATTGATAGTTCGTAGTGACACCATCAACCGTTTGCGTTAACCAGTTACCAACCAGATCATGCGTATAACTGGTTACCTGGGTACCGGTTACAGAGTCATTAACCGTTTCAAGTGTCAGCAAATCAATATCATCATAGGCATAATCAATCGCTCTTGTTACACCATTAACCGTTTCAATGGCACTAACTCTCTTGCCTGCAACATCAAGTGTGTATTCAAAACTTGCAATAATCGTAGTGGCCGCCTGCATATAATCGATACGTGTTATCCGGTTTAGGGCATCGTAGGTCATTATTTTTTGCGTGCCGTTAGCAAGGAAAACAATATCCGGTTTACCCACAGCGTTATAACTATAAACCGTGGTATTTGCCTGATTATCTGTCACATTAACAAGTCGCCCGGCAATATCATACTGGTAAGTTGTAGTGCCCGAAGGCTGTGTCATGGATGACACGCGACCATCAAGTCCATACGCATACTCAATAAACGATCCATCAGGATTATCAACGCGTAGTGGTCGTCCCGATGTATCATAGGTATGTTGAGTAATGCCGCGACTATCCGTCACCGTATCAATTTGCCCATCATTCAGATAGGTAAATATAACCTGTGAAGCATCTGCATAGGTTTTTGTTAATACACGATCATTGTCATCATACGTTAATGTCGTGGTATCTCCATTAAAGTCCGTATGACTTACAATATTTCCAACCGCATCATAAGCAAAGGTTTCAGTTTCTCCCCCAGGTAAAGTACGACTGGTATTTCTGCCCATGGCATCAAACGTCCAGAGTGTTACATTGCCATTCGCATCTGTTTCACTGGTTTTATTATTACGTTCATTATAGGTGTAACTTGTAGCATTACCTTTTGCATCGATTACACGTGTAAGATTTCCAACAGCATCGTATTCATATCTGGTTGGACGCCCTAACTGATCAATCGTTGTCACTAAATTACCCAGAGAGTCGTAGGTATTTTCAGTAAATGAAGCATCAGAGAAGGTTGTTCTCAATACTTTACCAAAGGTATCGTAAGTAAAGAGCGTGGTTCTGCCCAGTGCATCGGTTTCAGATAAACGTCTACCATTGGCATCGTAGGTATAGGCAACCTGTTCACCAAAGGCATCCGTAATACTGGTTACCCTGCCTGCCGCATCATAGGTATAAGTTGTTCTTGCACCCTGTGGATTAATTTTAGCCGTAATCCGACTTTCTAAATCGTATTCAATTTGGCTGCTTAATCCATCCGGGGTAATAGTTTCCAGAAGTTGTGAGAGCGCATTATAACGGTAAGTTGTAATGCGACCCGCACGATCTGTTGTCTGAATCTGTTTACCCTGCGCATCGTAAACCGTTTGCTCCGATGTACCATCGGAATAGTTTGTGGCTATCACATTATCCTGACTGTCGTAAACATATTCTACTCTTCTGCCTAACGCATCGATATCGGCAAATACATTTCCAGTCGCGTCATATTCCGTGCTTTCTACATTACCTAAATAATCAGTACTACTCGCTTCTCTACCCAGCGCATCAAAAGTAGTTCCGTAAGTTACAACTTCAGGCTGCCCTAAATCATTAACACGGGTTAACGATGTAGATAACTGGTTACCATTGGCATCGTAGGTCATATTAGTTGTGTTTCCGAGAGCATCGGTAACGCTGGTGTTATTACCACTGGCATCATAGGTATTTGTAGTAACATTACCTTGTGCGTCGGTTTGACTTACCAGGTTTCCAGAGGTATCGAATGCAAAGGCTGTAACGTTTCCATCCGAATCAACTGTCTGTTGAGGGTTTCCATTCAGGGCATATGTATAGTTGGTAACATTTCCCAGCGCATCGGTGCGACTGCTCAACTGCCCAAATGTATTATTAGTTTTAGCGATTGTATTACCCAAAGCATCCGCTTCAGATAATGTATCGCCACTAACATCAAAAGTTCGGGTAGTAATATCACCAAGAGCATTTGTTGACGTTAATGCATTACCATTTGCATCGTAAACATAAGATGTCACTCGGCCCAAAGGTCCAGCTTCACTTAATAAGTTACCCTGACTATCATATTGCAGCACAGAAACATTGCCCAGTTTATCGGTCACAGTTTCAGTGAGGTTATCAACATCGTTGGCAATTGCCGTACGATTACCATCCGCATCTTCAATCGCAATGAGTCGACCCGCATCATCATAGATATTACGGTTGATTCTTCTACCAAGTGGATCAATTACATCAATCAAACCATGGGAACGATTAAATGAATAAAGTGTGCGATTATTTAACTGATCTGTAACAGCCGTTAAATCTCCCCGTGCAGAATATTCATAATTAATTTCGTTACCCATTGGATCCGTAATGCGAGTGATTCGACCCTGGCCATCTCGACCAAATAAAATACTCTTACCCGAAGAATGTATAATGCCCGCGTTTGAGTAAGTTAAAACATTACCCACTCGATCCGTCACACTCTCAATACCAAAGTTCTGGTTTAAGCGATAAACCATGCCCTGTTTTGTAGTAAGCGTATATCTAGTCGGATCATAACTATCGACGGTACCAACATCTAATAATTGACTACCATTAACCAGTAAACTTCCTACATCTTCAGCGACTAGACTGGAGTCTGTTCCCGGTCTTGCATTAAACACGGGGTCAACCGTTCTGGGTGCCGCAAAAGAACTACATTTGGGGCTAACATCCATATCAAATTTTTCCACATCACCATCCGGTAATGAAATTGAAACCGTATGGCGACCCACAGGTTGTAGACAAACTGTGGGGATGAAGCCACCGGTACTTGATGTGGTCCAGTTGGTACCTAACACCATATTTTCTTCAACCTTCACATCCTGGTAATCAATACTCCAACCGTAACCAAAGTCCAGATCTTCGGCTTTTCTACGGGTGTCATAAGTGCGGTTAACTTTTATATCTATACCACTCACCGGAATACTAAGATCTTCAACTGTAAATGAGAAATTACCCACTTTAAGATCACTAACCACTTCCAGAGTAATACTGGTAGAGGTTGTGGCGCCATTAACATCAACGGCCTGAAGCACAACATCGTAAACACCATTTGCGATGGTCGTTGGATCAAATCGACCCAGTACACCATTAGTGACAGAAGTTGTTCCTGTTTGCCAGGTTACAAAATTATTCGTGTCTTTTGGTGAATAGGCCAGAATATACTCAACCAGATTTGCATCACTGGCGGTACCCACTATATCAATTGGCGCAGTCACTTCAGTCAGACTGACTGGTGTTGTAATTGCGGCAATTGGACCACTCACATCTGACGGGTCTCTAACTGAAAAGTAACTGGAAGATGTTAAAGTTTCAGTTGCATCAGTGACGGTAGCCACTAATTGATTCGAACCAATGACATCACCACTTAAAACCACCTGTCCATTTACATCAAGTGCAACATCGATACCGTTAACACTCAGCGCGACAGTTAAAGAACCTGCACCACCAACGCCGGCAACAGTAACCGTTGTAGTTCCCCCTAAATCAATAATCTGTGGATTTGCAATCACAGTTACATCAAGTGGAGCAACAAGTGTTATGGCCGTGCCAGATGAAACCACTAAATTAACGGCACTACCGGCAGCCACTGAAGTACCTGCCGCTGGGCTTTGTGAAATTACATCGCCAGCAGCAACCGTGTCACTGCTAACCGTTGTAATCGTTCCAATGTTTAAGCCTGCTGAAGTAATGGCACTTTGGGCTGTTGCCTGCGCCATGCCAACAACACCGGGCACGTTCACTGGTGCCGGGCCGGATGAAACCACTAAATTAACGGTACTACCCGCTGCAACTGACGTGCCTGCCACGGGGCTTTGTGAGATAACATCACCCAACGCAACCGTGTCACTATTGGCTGTGCTGATGGTTCCAACAGTTAAGCCCGCGGAAGTTATGGCACTTTGGGCTGTTGCTTGCGCCATGCCGACAACACCGGGAACATTCACTGGTGCTGGGCCGGATGACACGACTAAATTAACAGCACTACCCGCAGCAACAGAAATACCCGCTGCTGGGCTTTGCGAGATAACATCCCCAAGCGCAACCGTATCACTGTTGGCTGTGCTGATGGTTCCAACAGTTAAGCCCGCGGAAGTTATGGCACTTTGGGCCGTTGCCTGTGCCATGCCGACAACACCGGGCACATTCACTGGTGCTGGGCCGGATGACACTACTAAATTAACAGCACTACCCGCAGCCACTGAGGTGCCAGCCGCTGGGCTTTGTGAAACCACATCCCCAACTGCAACCGTGTCACTGTTAGCGGTGGTAATCGTTCCAACGGTTAAGCCCGCGGAAATTATGGCACTTTGGGCTGTTGCTTGCGCCATGCCAACAACACCAGGCACATTCACTGGTGGCGGGCCGGATGAAACCACTAAATTAACGGCACTACCGGCAGCCACTGAGGTGCCAGCCGCTGGGCTTTGTGAAATCACATCCCCAACTGCAACCGTGTCACTGTTAGCGGTGGTAATCGTTCCAACGGTTAAGCCTGCGGAAGTTATGGCACTTTGGGCTGTTGCCTGAGCCATGCCGACAACACCGGGCACATTCACTGGTGATGGGCCGGATGAAACAACGATGTTCACCACACTACCTGGGGCAACCAGTGCACCGCTAATTGGGCTCTGTGAAATCACATCACCAGCAGCAACAATTTCATTATTTACGATTGTAATAACCCCAACCGTTAAACCGGCTGAAATAATCGAACTTTCAGCACTTGCCTGAGCTGTGCCTACAACATTTGGAACACTAACTGGCACTGGGCCGGAAGAAACTACTAAATTAACGGCACTACCGGCTGCCACTGACGTGCCCGCCGCGGGGCTTTGTGAGATAACATCACCCAGCGCAACCGTGTCGCTGTTGGCTGTGCTGATAGTTCCAACGGTTAAACCCGCGGAAGTTATGGCACTTTGGGCTGTTGCCTGTGCCATGCCGACTACACCGGGAACATTCACTGGTGCTGGGCCGGATGACACGACTAAATTAACGGCACTACCGGCCGCAACTGACGTGCCCGCTGCTGGGCTTTGTGAGATAACATCACCCAGCGCAACCGTGTCGCTGTTGGCTGTGCTGATAGTTCCAACGGTTAAACCCGCGGAAGTTATGGCACTTTGGGCTGTTGCCTGTGCCATGCCGACTACACCGGGAACATTCACTGGTGCTGGGCCGGATGACACGACTAAATTAACGGCACTACCGGCCGCAACTGACGTGCCCGCTGCTGGGCTTTGTGAAATAACATTACCCGCCGCCACACTATCACTACTGCTTGAAGAAATTGTTCCTACTGATAAACCCGCAGAAATAATTGTGCTTTGCGCTATCGCCTGTGCCATACCGACTACATTCGGAGACAGTACAGGCGCAAAACCTGCTGACACAACAACATCAACAGCCGTACCAATTTCAACCTGCACACCACCGATGGGTAACTGGCTAATAATACGTCCCGCAGCAACCGTGGCACTAAACTCATTAGTTTGCGTACCCAGTGTTAAGGCCGCACCGGTCAAAACGCCATCAGCCAATGTCACTTGCGTATTCACCAGGTCGGGAACCAATGTGAGCTCAGGCCCCGCGGAAATAACCAGATTAACCGCCACACCCGGATTTACCAAGCTACCAGATAAAGGTAATTGTGAAATTACCGTACCCTGTGGAACTGTACTACTGAATTCACTGCTAACCACACCAACAACCAGCGCATTATCAACAATCGTTTGTTCTGCTACGCTCTGCTCTGCACCAACCACATCAGGCACACTGATAAATGCTTCTTCAACTGTCAGTGAAAAACTCTGTGTATCTGAAGCACCAAAGCTATCTGTTGCAATCACATCAATAGCAAGCACACCGATATCAGTAGAAACTGTTTGCCAGCTAATTAAGCCAGATACACCATCAATTTGCATCGTCGATGGAGCCTGCGCCGACAAACTATATGTAATTGGATCACCATCCGTATCTGTTGCATTTACATCGTAAGCATACAGATCACCCGCGGTTACATTCAGAACTGGCACACTGTTAATAACCGGTGCCGAATTTGTACCTATTTCAAACTGCACAGATGCGGGTAATGAAATTTCACCCAAATCATTTGAAATGCTCGCTGTTAATACATGCGCTCCCGTACCCGGAAAATTAACAAACAGGCATTGGGCGGCACTTTGTGAAACAGTACAATCGAGTTGAACAGGAATTTGATTTAATTCTAAAACTAAACTTGTGGTATCAATCGTGGATTGTTGCGATGTGAATGCTAAATTGATTTGCGGTGCGGTATCTCTGAAAACACTGCCATTTTGCGGAGAGGTAATATCAATTAATGGAACAGTAGACGGCGTCGAATCTCCATCACCGTAATACATTTTCATTTTAAAAATCTGCCGCTCAACACCCTCAAACAAATAGGTATTTAAACTGTAAAGCTCTTCGCCCTGTAAATTAATATGCTTAAGATCATAGTAACTTCCCAACCAGACAGTATCACTTGCCGGGTCGGCAATCATGGTTAAAATTGTGCCGATATCGCCATAGTAGTCGATATTTTTAAATCCAATAGATTCAAAATCATAACCGCCTATAGCATCATAATGGTATACGTAATCGTAACTTGCACTCCAGAATCCGCCACGGCCATCCGCTGAAAGATTTTTGAAGTAGTCCAGTTTTGAATCGTCCGCCTGTGAAATTAAATTACCCGCGGCATCAAAGCGCAATATTTTATCCCCCGCAAGCACCAGCACAGCGTCTTGCAGCGGGTCCAGTGTAAATGCCCTTAATGACAGGCCACCGAGTAAATCCAGCGTATAAAGTTTTTCGCCCAACACATTAAAAACATGCACTTCGTAATCATCAGATAAATACAGTAGCTGATTTTTTCGATCCAGGTTTAACTGAAAATTATTAAAAGATAATTCTATCTGATTTAACATTGTTCCCGTTAAATCAAAAATATAAAGTTTGTTCTCGATCGTTAACCAGACATTCCCTATTGTGCTATCCACGGCCAGATGACTAATGGCTCCATAAACATTTACTGGATAGCTCGTCAGGTTGGTACCATCGGATTGATATGAAGAAATTGAAAGCCCGTCATAAGCCCAGAGGTTTCCCGTTGATTGATCGACTGCAATATCATAGCCACCAGCTACCACATGTGGTTGCTGATTTGCCGACAAATCCAGCCCAAGTGCACCGGCATAGGTATTTACCCATAGCTTGCCTTCGGTAGCAGCCGAGGTATTAAATGAAATTGAAAGCGCAAAGAAAAAAGCCAATAAGGCACAACGGAAAATTTTAATCATTTTTTTTCATCCATAATTCTGACTTACATCCAGAGACACAAGCCCAACAAAGCAGCAGCAAGCCACATACAATAAAAAACTTAAAAGTGTTAATTTTAATAATGTATTAACACAAAAATTTTAACTATAAAAATTTTAGCCCTGAAATTGAGATGAAGGAGAGTTTGATTTTATTCCATTTAATTTCTGAATTTTGTGTAATTCTCAAAATTAAATGCGCTCTTCCCTGTTTCATCCTTAAATTTCAATTGTAATTATTTAATGGTAAACCTGTTGGTCAATACACAAATAAAGACCAGATACTAATAAATAGAACATGCGTAGTAAAGCAAAAAATTCGTATAAAAATATTACGATATTCTTACAATGCTGTATCACAATCAGCTTATATTTTAAAAAACGACGCCCTGACTCACCCACAGCAATGATTCATTTAAACCTGAATCAACTCGATTCCATTACCATCTGGGTCCCGACAAAAAAGCGCAGCCCGCCCTGAGCGGCTGCGGGTAAAAAAAATATTGCTCGTTTGCAGCTTATGCTCAATCTCAGACAGATCATCCACTGTCATCGCCAGATGTCGATCACGCCCGCCGTGCTCAGGTCGCCCTGTTACCGGATCCGGGTTTTCCACCTGCAGCAGATGAATCTGCTGTTCGCCTATTTGCAACCAGGCACCGACAAATCCCAGCTCTGGCCGGTCATCACACACCGTCAGCCCTAGCACCCCGTGGTAAAAATCAATTGCCCGTTGCGTATCCTCCACTACCAGACTGACATGATGTATTGATAAAAGCGTCACTTTGCCCCCAAATTTGCGTATAATGGCCGCCTTTTAGCGACACCTGAATATATAACCGGCTGCAGTATTTTACATGAACCCAGATCTCAATCGACTCCATCCGTACCCATTTGAAAAACTGGCCAAACTCAAAGCGGGCATTACTGCCAATAAAGAGCTGGATCATATTGCCCTTTCAATTGGTGAGCCGAAACACGCGCCCCCGGCATTTGTGCTGGAGACACTGGTGCAGTCACTGCCCAAAATTGCTAATTACCCGTTGACCAAGGGGATGCCAGAGTTACGCCAGTCTATCGCTAACTGGTTAACACGTCGCTTTAAATTAGCGACTAACAGCCTGGACATTGAAAAAAACATTCTACCGGTTAACGGCACCCGCGAGGCATTATTTGCTTTTGCACAGGCAATGATTGAGCGTAAAGACGATGCATTAATCTTAATGCCTAATCCGTTTTATCAGATTTATGAAGGCGCTGCTATTTTAGCCGGTGCCGAGCCACACTTTTATAACACCACCGTCGACACCCATTACCTGCCAGACTTTGAAACCATTGATGATGCCACGTGGCAACGCTGCCAGATAATCTACATCTGCACCCCGGGCAACCCCACCGGTGCAGTCATTTCAAAATCGCAAATACAGTGGCTGATAAATAAGGCCGAAGAATGTGATTTTATTATCGCGTCGGATGAATGTTATTCTGAAATTTATTTTGATGATAACAACCCGCCCTGCGGACTTTTAGAAGCCGCTGCTGAAATGGGCAATCTTGATTACAAACGCTGCGTGGTTTTTCATAGTTTATCAAAACGTTCAAACTTGCCAGGTTTGCGCTCAGGCTTTGTCGCCGGCGATGCGCAAATTATGCAGGCATTTTTAAAATATCGGACTTATCACGGCTGCGCCATGTCGGGTCACCATCAATATGCCAGCATCAGTGCCTGGGATGATGAACAGCACGTCATTGAAAGCCGCGAAATTTACCGCGAAAAATTCAACACTGTGCTGGAAATACTTTCCCCCCACATGAATGTTAAACTACCGGACGCGGGGTTTTATTTATGGCCTCAAACTGACATGCCCGACACGGATTTTGCACAACAGTTGTTTGCCGAACAAAACATTACCGTCTTGCCTGGACGATATTTATCCCGCACAGCACATGACATTAACCACGGGAATATTAACCCGGGTGAAAACCATATTCGCATGGCACTGGTGGCCACCCTTGAAGAAACCACCGAAGCCGCGCATCGCATTAAACACTTTTTAGAATCACGCTAAATTTATCTGGAGACCAGAATGAGCGATTTACAAAACATCATCGAAGAAGCTTTCGAACGCCGCGCCGACATAACCCCACGTAATGTCGAAACTCACGTACGCGAAGCCGTAGAAGAATGCATTAACATGCTCGACTCGGGCGCAGCACGTGTTGCTGATAAATCCAGTGGCGACTGGGTTGTTAACGAATGGTTAAAAAAAGCCGTACTACTTTCATTTCGCATTAACGATAATGATTTTATTAAAGGTGGCTTCACTAACTACTACGATAAAGTTGAATCAAAATTTGCAGATTACAACACTAAAGATTTTCGTGAATCAGGCGTGCGTGTAGTTCCACCTGCAACTGCTCGTAAAGGTTCATATATTGCACCTAGTGTGGTACTGATGCCATCATATGTAAACATTGGTGCCTATGTTGATAGCGGCACCATGGTTGATACCTGGGCGACAGTTGGTTCATGCGCACAAATTGGTAAAAACGTTCACCTGTCCGGCGGTGTTGGTATCGGTGGTGTTTTAGAGCCATTACAGGCAGCACCGACAATTATAGAAGATAACTGTTTTATCGGCGCTCGATCAGAAGTTGTTGAAGGTGTCATTGTTGAAGAGGGCTCGGTTATTTCAATGGGCGTTTACATTGGCCAGAGCACAAAAATATTTAATCGTGAAACCGGTGAGATCACTTACGGTCGAATTCCGAAGGGCTCGGTTGTAGTATCCGGCAACCTGCCATCAAAAGACGGTACTTACAGCCTGTACTGCGCAGTAATTGTTAAGCAGGTTGATGCGAAAACATTAAGCAAAACTGGACTTAACCAGTTACTGCGTGATATTGAATAAAGGATAAAAGCATACTTGCCCACAAATGAACGCGAAACACGCAAATAAATTATTTAATAGGTATTATGCGCCGCAGCGCATAAACCAAAAAAACTTTGCGTTTATTCGCGTTCATTAGCCGGCAACCCGCCTTTAAAAAAACATGAAAACTCTATACGGTATCCCCAACTGCGAGACGATTAAAAAAGCCAGAAAATGGTTAAGCGAAAATGAAATAGATTTTGAATTTCACGACTATAAAAAACTCGGCGTACCCGAAAAAGATTTAAAACAATGGATAAAACAGGTTGGCTGGGAAGTGCTACTGAATAAACGCGGCACCACCTGGCGTAAGCTAGATGACTCGGTTAAAAACTCCATGACTGAAACATCCGCCATTCAAATTATGCTGGAAAACCCGAGCATTATAAAAAGACCGGTTCTGCAAAGTGCAGGAACTATCAGTGTTGGTTTCTCCGAACAGAACTATACAAAATTATTCAAATAATAAACTGCACCAGTCATTGCTGCCCTGGTTTAATGACTAACTAAACGGCAGACCTCTAACCGCAGAGCCGGTGGCGGCAAAAATCGCATTTGCCAGTGCCGGTGCTAATGGCGGAACAGCAGGCTCCCCTATACCCTGTGGTGATTCATTATTTTTCACAATGAAAACATCCACCTTTGGCATTTCCGACATTTTTAAAATCGGGTAGTCATAGAAATTATTTTGCTGCACCCGGCCATCTTTCAGGGTGATGGGAGATTTCAACGCGGCGGATAAACCAAACACAACCGAGCCCTCCATCTGTGCGAGTAAGGTATCCTTATTGATTACAATACCGCAATCAACAGCAACCACCACACGTACCACATTCACTCCTCCCTGGTCATCCATTGCAATTTCAACGGCTTCGGCCACATAGGTGCCGAAGGATTTATGCACTGCCAAACCAAGAAAATGACCTTCCTCTAAAGGTTTACCCCATTGCGCTTTATCCGCAGCGAGTTGCAGTACTTTTTTCATTCGCGGGTCGATTAATAATTCCAGTCTGAGCTGTAGTGGATCCTGTTTACCCAGCGCTGCAAGTTCATCAAAAAAAGTTTCCTGAGCAAAGGCATAATAATGATGCTTAACTGAACGCCAGGGTCCGGTCGGTACCGCAATATCAACTGATGCCACATCAATTTTACTATTGGGAATGGCATAGGGTAATTCTGCTGCGCTGGCCTGACCCACCGCAGCACTTCGATGCCACCAACTATGGGGCTTACCCCTGGCATCCACACTGCCCTGCATAACATGGAAAGTATAGGGGTGGTAAAAGTCATGTTGAATATCTTCTTCTCGACTCCAGGTCAGGTTAACCGGCTGATTTAACTGACGAGCAATTTGCACCACTTCTGCAACATAATCCTGCTGGATACGTCGACCAAAACCACCGCCGAGTAAAGTGGTATGAACATCCACCACATCCCGTTCAGAAAAATCCAGGCGGCGAGAAATTTTCTCAAGATAGTAATTAAATTTTGAAAGCCCAAATTTTTCAGCGGTGTGTTTCGCTCCCGTGGGAGACTGGGTCGGTGCCCAAACCTCACAACCCTGATCATTCACCAGCGCCGTACAGTTCATGGGCTCCATTGGCACATGAGCCTGGAACGGCATATCATAATGGGCATTAATCGTTTTAACGGCGCCTGGGTTGCCAATATCACCCTGCTGGAATTTTAACTGCGCATGATTATTTGCTGCATTTTCCAGTTGCTGCAGAATTTGTTGGGAGCTTAAATTTTTATTTTTCCCTTCGTCCCATTCAATCTCAAGGGCTTTGGCTGCCTGCATTGCACTCCAGGTATCCTTTGCAACTACCGCCACCGCATTATCAATTTTATAAACACCTTCAACACCGGCTATTTGTTTTGCCTTGCTATCGTTAATCTTCTTCGCCTTGCCCCTAATGACCGGACAATGCACCGTAGTAGCAAACAGCATATTCGGCAAACGCACATCGATACCAAATTGTGCACTGCCATTCACTTTGCCTGGAATATCCAGGCGAGGAACAGAGGTTCCCAAAATTTTATATTCATTAGGCGACTTTAAGGATACGCTTTCGGGTATGGGTAATTTTGCCGCCAGCTCCGCCAGTTGTGCAAAAGACTGTTGTTTCCCCGTTTGCTTATGAATCACCTGGCTGTTTTGTGCATAACAGCCAGATGGGTCCACCGACCACTGTTTTGCCGCCGCCAGGATTAACATCTGCCGTGCCATGGCACCGGCGCTGCGCAGGGTTGCCCAACCTTTGCGAATACTGGAACTTCCACCGGTTGCCTGGTAGCCATAGGCCGGTTTAAGGGGGGCCCGTTGTATTGCAATATCATCCCAGGCCACTTCCAGCTCTTCCGCCAGAATCATCGGCATCAGGCTGCTTGAGCCCTGCCCCATTTCTGACTCCACCACGAATACTGTAACTCGGCCATCACTACCAATTTTAAGCCAGATATTTGGCTGAAACTGCGACGTATCTTGTAGGATTTTTTTATTATCTGCGGGAAGCTCTTGCCACCTTATCGCCAACACCAGGCCGGTTCCAAACACACTGGCTGAGCTGATTTTTAAAAAGCGCCTACGATCAAGTTTGATATCCGACATAATCAGCTATCCTCCTTCATCATTTTTGCAGCCAGCTGAATTCCACCACGAATCCGTTGGTAAGTACCACAGCGACACAGTATCTGATTCATAGTTGTATCAATGGTTGCATCACTGGGATTCTGGTTCTGTTCAAGTAAAGCAGCTGCGGTCATAATTTGTCCCGACTGGCAGTAACCACATTGAGGAATCTGTAACTCTACCCAGGCACGTTGCACCGCGTGACTACTATCCGCAGAGAGACCTTCGATAGTCGTTATATTTTTGTCCTTCACCGCAATCGCAGGAAGGGTGCATGAGTGAACCGGCTCGCCATCCACATGAACCATACAGGCTCCGCAAGTCCCAACACCACATCCGAACTTGGTGCCGGTTAAATTTAGCTTATCCCGTAAAACCCACAGTAGCGGCATATCATTTGCTGCTTCTATCCGGTGCTCTTCTCCATTAATTCTGAGTGTAAACTGTGCCATATATCTTGCCCCTGTACTCAATCTTGATTATGTCCAAATCCAGCCCATGGTCAACTACCCTGATTACTATAATGTAATTGGAGCATAAAAAAAACCTGGTAATGTAATTAAAAATAGCCTCCCCTCCCTGGTATTAAACAGGCTGCTATTAAAAGGCATAACCCGGGAAAAATTTAATAACCTTAACTTTATTAAACTACACTGGCCTACCTTGAAACATTCAAGCCTGCGCTTATGCAACGCTGACATAATACTGTGATCATTTCATCTACATTGCTAAATTCATATAGCGTTGCTGTTAAAAAAAACAATCCCTGTTTATTTAAATTATTTAGTATGAATAGTACAATTATAAACAATATCGACACCTTTGAAAAAACCTCAAATGACCCATTAATAATTGCATCGACTACGAATTTCACAGTTATAAAAACTCGGCTTCTCCTAACCTGGCTGAGAAATAAATGCGCCACCACCTGGCGCAAGCTCGAGGAAAATACAGAATTATGAACATACAGCAGCTTGATCATCTTGTTTTAACGGTTAATGATTTGCAAGCCAGCATCAATTTTTATTGCCATGTTTTAGGCATGCAATTAGTTGAATTTGCTGGCAACCGAAAAGCTCTAAAGTTTGGCACACAGAAAATAAACCTCCACCAATCCGGTGAAGAGTTTAAACCCCATGCGAATAAACCGCTAAGTGGCTCTGCCGATTTATGTTTTATTGTTGAAACACCTATTGATGCAATTGAGCAGGAACTGAATAAGAATAGTATAAAAATTGAAGAAGGGCCGGTTATTCGAAGTGGTAGTTGTGGCCCAATCAACTCACTTTATATTCGCGACCCGGATAAAAATTTAATTGAATTATCTGTTCGTGTCTGATTTTTTCCTAATCCTGACATAGCCATAGCTCAGCTTCCTCAAGCGTCTTAAACACACACGTTTTTTCTTTCGGGGCCTTTGATAAAATCACATATAACTTAATAATTGGTGCCGCTAAAACATTATTAGAAAGTATGGCGATCTTTGGGCTGCCACGTTGGCCAGTATATTTTTTTCGCGTTGCAATCAATTTCTTTATAAACGCAATATCAATATCTTCAAAAGAGAGCTGTCGAACATCCCATAATGTATTTACATCAGGAGGGAATTCTTTCGATTCAAAGATCTCCAGCGTCGCGACTTCCACATCATCAATGGACAATTGACCCTCAACTCTCATTATGAGAATTTTTTTCGACTGGTTATAGATAAGCTTAACTGGCATTTTTACACGCTATTTTTGTCATTTGCTATGGGCATAATACACAAGCTGGCAACGTCTTCACAACTTTTTTATAAATAATATGCTCAATAGTTAATATATTCGATAATTTGTCAAATAATTTAGCTTGCCTTCACCCATTTAAGCTACTCGCCATTTACAATTTGACCCTGGCGAAAAAAAAGCATCTCTGTAAGATGCTTCTTTTTAACTTAAGCGAGTAATCCGCAGACTATCTAAGCGGCCTATTTTTTTATAACCGACAGTAATGCCGGATTCGTCACAAGCTTGCGTACTCCATGGGCATGATCCTCTTTAAAAACATTACCTTTACACCATTTGCCCAGGCTATTAATGTCAACTTTGGCACACTGGGGACGTACACTCCAGGTCACCTGCATAGGCGAACATTGCTGCTCGGAATACTTGGGGCCTGTGGTTGAGCCCATAAACTCAACCGGCTTACCTACATTGCTAGGCAAGGCTTTAGCCTGATGATAACCATTAACCATGCTGCCATCATAACTCAGATCATTAAAGTTTAGTGCTGATGAGCTATTAACAACAGTAAAGACCTGAGTTTCAACACGCAAATTAGGGTTAGCACAGCTATCAGACAAACAGGAACCCAGTCCCTTACCCGGTTTAATATCACAGGAGGAATGCACCCAGTGAACCTCAATTGTATCGCCCGGCATGAGGCCATTACAAACATCTTCCTTAGGGGTGGTTAGCTCAGCCTTGCTAAGCGACTTACTAATACCACACTGGTAACCACCACCATGGCCGTGCTCACCTTCACCCGCATAAATTGAAAATGCTTTAGCCTTGTGCTCAGCATTATTATGGAAATGTATATTACACAGATTCATTTCTTTATAACTGGGTGCTGAAGCAAAAACACGCTTATTTATACCAATAAGATTATCAATATCACGGGGCGTTTGTGGCCCAAAACCAACACAGACCTGAGCAGCGCTGTTTTTATGACCATCATCATGCATACCTGCCATAGTATTGGTAGAAATTAATGTCACTGATAATACAATAAGAATATTGCTAATACTAAATTTCATTTATCTTTCCTAATTTGATTATAATTAAAACTATCTTTGACTTCGAAACAGCAGTGTGAATACATCAAACATGATAAATTTTCATATTTAAATACTAAAAACCCCTGTATAAATAATGATCAAAAAAAACATTTTTGGACTAACGACTACATGCTACTAACCATAGCCACGTCTCGATTGACTTTAAATCCGCTCAAGTAAATTTTTTATCTTTAGAGTAAAACATGGAGTTAAGTTTAAATATTCAATTTATATATTTCTAAACTACTTAAAAGTGATAGCCACACAAATAATAAATTGAAAAAATTAACGTTTTCTTAAATAAACTAATAAACCCAGTTGATAGTGTGTGTAAGTATTTATAAATCAATCAGAATATTAACCTTGACGAAACATCACTTGAATCTCATAATAAGGCTAAATTAAACAAAAAATATAATAAAATAGAAATCCATAATCCACTTTACTCTAAATAATCGACTCAGCTATGAGAACTAGTAACACAATAGTTACTACTTCTAAAATTTGTAGCTTTATTTAGTAATGGAACAATAATGAAAAATATAATAGCTATAATATTACTTTCTCTATCCTGCCAGAGCCTGACTGCATCAACTGAATTCCCAGGCCGAACCAAATACCCCCATGTACCTACTATTGAGCTCGAAGAGCTATATCAATCCCGTAACAATGTTGTCATTGTTGATTCAAGATCGACCTATGAGTATGAAACGCTGAGAATTAAAAATGCGGTTTCCGTACCACTTTCACTTTCATCTAAAAGATTTGCAATGAAAATGCAACAAATAAGAGATGAAAATCCGAATAAAAAAATCATCTTTTATTGTAATGGCCACACCTGCATGAAGTCATATAAAGCTACCCGACGCAGCATGAATTATCTGGGATTTAAAAATGTTTATGCCTATGATACAGGTGTATTTGACTGGGCAAGAAAGTATCCAGAAGAAGCTGATTTATTAGGCGATACACTAAAAGACCCTTCACGACTTATATCAAAGGCTGATTTTAAGTTACATACCCTGCCCGCTGAAAAATTCATAAAAAGCGCCAATGAATCCATAAAAATACTCGACATTAGAGATCGCATTAACAGAGATGGTTTTTATATATTTTCAGGTGATGAACACTCTATCGGTCTGAGTAAATCTGAGAAAACCGAACTTGATCAGTTTCTTGACAGTGTTAGCATCAGCAATAAAACACTCTATGTATATGATATGGTAGGAAAACAGGTGCGCTGGTTTCAATACTATCTGGAAGCAAAAAACATTAAGAAATACTATTTTATGAAGGGCGGTGCAGATGCCTTTTTTAACATACCACTAAGCAGGTTACTTGATAAGTAAGTTCACCACTCCTGCTCTACTCACAGTCTTTTCCTGCTGCTAGCAATTAACAATAATTCAGCTAAAAACATTTACAACCGCTCAGTAATGAGCAATTTATAAGCACTCGCGAATATTTCATAAAGTCACTGAGCCCTACCTTACGCATTTTTTATGCTATATTAAATATATTCTGATAATAGAATCTGTATTTACATGCTAACTGTGGTGATTAAACAGCAATACCTTATATACATTTAATTAAGTAATCGTTATAAATATTCTAATTTAAGTGAGTGATGCAGCAACACTGTATTTATTCCATAGATTTTATGCCATATTACAATAAATACTCCTTATTTGACTGTTATCAAGAGAATCTTTATAAAACACCCTACCCAGTTTTACCCAAAGGAACAAACGATGACGTTGGTATCACTTAGGCAGCCCTTATTACTGCTTGCTGTATGTTTAATTTTTTCTCAACAAATTAGTGCAAAGCTACTATTAACTGCTCCTCCCAGAGAATCTGCTCAGCAGGGCCAGAAGCTATATGGCCCACTTGCCGACCACTTAAGTAAATTATTAGGTGAAGAGGTAGTTTACAAACACCCTCGCGACTGGCTTCGCTACCAAAGAGACATTAGACGAGATGTATACGATATCATATTTGATGGACCTCATTTTGCCTCCTGGAGAATTCTACACCTCTCACACACACCTCTGGTCAAACTCCCCGGACGACTCGATTTTTATTTTATTGCACCAAAAAGCAGTAATGACATAAATGAGCCGGAAGATTTGGTCCTAAAAAAGGTATGTGCTATTCCACCTCCCAATTTGACCTCACTTGTTTTACTGAATGTACTTAACAGTCCCATTCGTGAACCCCTTATTAAAAGCGTAAAAGGCGGTATGTCTGCTGTGTTTAAGCAGCTTAAAGAAAAAAAGTGTGTAGCGGCGGTAGTGAGACAGGATTTCTTTGATAAAAAGTTATCCGCAGAACAACGAGCCGATTTCAAAGTTATTTATACTAGTGAAAAAATTCCTAATCAGGTAGTGACCGCAAGCAGCAGGGTGAATAATATTAACCAGGAAAAGATCATCCAGTCCCTGGTTCATGGAGAGGGTCGTGCATCCGTTGAAGGTATTTTAAGACGGTTTGCCGGTAAAAAAGTAAAGTCTTTTGTAATAACCAAAAAAGCAGATTACGAGGGACAGAATGAATTTCTTGAGGGCGTAATACTGGGCTGGTAATTAATTATATAGGCACGATTCTTATTGTTTTAATCATAAAACAGGCTGCCATTTCGGTGGCCTGTTTTCATTATTTGTAAAAAATACTCTATTACTGATTTCGCATTCACTTAAGTTTTGAAGCCCAGATTGCAATTTTATGTTTCATGGATTTCTGTGATATCTGATCCTCTGGAATAGCCTGAATCACTTTATCATGAACAAGTAAGCGGTATATATACTCTATTTTTTCTGTTGCTGAATCTGTCGGCTCAAACTCAACTACGCCGCGAGCCTCGCCATATTTAACACCTTCTATAATGGCTTTTTTTAATAACTCTTTTTCATTTTTTAGCTTCTTCATGTTGACCTCAAATGTTATTGTAGGTGTAAATCCTGCGTATTCCAGCCCTGCTTTAACGCCACATCCAGTAGTAGCTCAGCAGAAACGCCATCTTTCGGTGTTATATCAAGAACTTTAATAATAAACTTTTCATCAGCAATATCCCAGACGATTCGTTCAATTTTTCCCGAGAACCACTCACCATCCCCCACCTCCAAACCTATAGTCGGTGGAAAGGGCAGACTAATATTTTTTTCAAGCGTTTTAAATTTTCTTTTTTTATCTTTATCTTTCCAGAGATACTTTACAAACGTACATGAATACATAATGCCACCCTTAAACCAGAAACACCCTGATTAGATATAATTAACAGTAAACTGATCAGAGCACCCTTTTAACATTCATTAATATATATTTTTTACTCAGGGCCACCTATCTACAGCCATGATTTATAAATTTCATCATCCAGAAACTTTAAAAACAGGCAATAACACTGCGTATTTCAACCTCTGGTAATGTGTCCGAAAAAAACCGGTATGACTCGAGCCAGTGGTACTCCGCCATTTTGAATTGCGAGTCCCAATCAAACTGTGACTGTGTGTTCCAGCGTTATTAACCTGCACTCTGTATTATTTTTTTCTTACCAACGTAAGGCCATCTGCAATTTTAAGCATACATATGTCTACTCGCTGATCACATTTTATTTTTGTATTTAATGTTCTCATTAACTCAATATTCTCCTGCGTAAAAACATTGCTCAATGATTCATCAACTATATTCACATCAACAACCAGACCAAACAACAAAACATTATCAATAGCCATAAGCCCCCCAGGCTTTAATAATGACAGGGATAGCTCGTAATAATGCTCATAATTATTTTTATCTGCATCAATAAAAACAAAATCATATGATTCACTCTGCCCTTCCGCAATGAGTGATTTTAATGTTTCGATTGCCGGTGCCAGCCTGAGATCTATTTTTTTATCTACCCCGGCCATTGCCCAGTATTTTTTAGCAATGTTCGTCCAGTTTTCATCAACATCACAGGCTAGCGTATAGCTATCGTCCGGCATAGCCTGTGCTACACACAGGGTGCTATAACCGGTAAACACACCAATTTCGATTGTACGCCTTGCACCAGTTAACTGTACCAGCATTGACATAAACTGGCCTTGTTCTGGTGGAATTTGCATGATCGCTGCTGAATCTTTAGCTGTTTCATTACGTAGGTCTACGAGTATTTGCGACTCACGCAAAGAATGGCTCAGCACATAATCATGAATTACATCATTAAACTCAAGGCTGCTCTTTTTCATTTCGCTATCCAACACATAATATTAGGGAAAATTTTTAATTAATTTTCTAATGACCCGCTTCAATCTTCTTTGCGAGCTCGATATCCCGGCTTTCCAATCACTTCAAGATAAAATGTCTCGAGACCTTCTGACACGGCCCAATCAATAGATTTATCTATTTCAGAAAGATGTATCACTTCACTGCTTTGCTGATCAGCACCAAACTTACAGTCAAAATCTAAAAAATCCGCATCGTCAGTCAATTTTTTATTGCGCTCTCTCTTAATGTATTTTTTAATTTCATGCTTGATTGATTCAACCTGTCTTTCCGGCTTGATTTTTTGATGGGTTAATTTAAACGTTTTTTTCATTATTATCTCTGCTCGTAAGAATAAATGTTCATATTGACCGAATTATACACAAATGAACAGTTCAGATTTCAGTTATCGCATTAATATAAAATATATTTATAAAATCGAATCTAATGGTAATAGTTTCCATAAAAAAAGCTCACTGCGTTTTAAAATGGATGTGCCATTATTTTCCCCGTCCTCCATAATATTCCAGCTGTTACCTTCTGACATATCGGTTTCAATCTCACGTTTAATTGCCTGCGCTAGTTTTACATGCATCGTTACAATACCAACTTCAGTATTCAAATTTTCAGATCTTGGATCAAGATTAAAGGTACCTATATACACAGTGCTGTCATCAACAACCATCGTTTTAGCGTGTAGTGAAAATATAGGTAGTTTTTTATATTGCGAATATTGCTTAACTAATTCGTATCTTATTTTTGCATCAGGACGATATTCATAAATCTCCACTCCGGCATCAAGTAGCTCGTTTATTTGAGAACTGTAACCACTAAATGCGGGCAAGTTATCACTGGCAGCGAGCGAGTTTGTATTAATTCTAATTTTAACTCCCCGTGCCAATGCCGCATTAAATATATCCCATGCTTCGGAGCTCAACACCAGGTAGGGAGACTGAATAAGTATAGATTTTTTTGCTGAACTAATCAGATGCGATAACGCACTAGTAGAATCTCCACCTCCCCCCATACTAAAATTAAACCATGTATTATTCTTCCCTGGTCTATCACTAATAAAAACAGCATCAAGCCAGTAAGCAGAGCTAATAATCTCATCAATGTTATGGTTGATTTGATGCATTGAATTTCTTACGACTAAAGAATAATTAGATTCGTCTTTTGCATAAGCATGAAGATTTTTATAAATAGAACGTACCCTTTCCTGTGTTACATAGTCTAATTCATTCTGTAGTTCATCCTGACTGATAATTAGCTCATCGCCCCATTCATCTTCAGGCTTCCACTCCACTTCTGATTGAAACGGATTCCTGATTAGCCGCTCTACTGGTTTTGCCAGATCATGATTCCAGAACTCTTCAAATGTAGCAGATAACTCAGGAATCACATTTCCAACTAGCAAAACATCTCTGTCACGATAATTATATTTATGACCGAAGTCGAAGTACTGAGCCTCCATATTTCGACCACCTGTAATCGCAACAAGATCATCAACAACAAACATTTTATTATGCATCCGCTGATTACTACCTCTGAAATCTAATGCCAGTTGAGCATAGCGTTCTAGAAAACCAACCCCCACAGAGTGCACAGGATTGTAGACACGTATTTCAATATTTGGGTGATATGCCATAGCAAAAAGATCATCAGATCCTGCATCTATCAATAAATCATCCACCAGAACCCGTACATGAACACCTCGTTCAGCAGCTCTCAATAAAGCTTCAGCTGCAAGCTTACCGATATTGTCTGAGCTCCAGATAAAGTACTGAACATCAATCGATTTTGTAGCCCTGTCTGCCAGCCACCCCCTGGCGAGTAAAGCATTACCGCCTTTTTCAAGCACATATAAACCGGTTTTGTCCGGATGTTCCGACGTGATGGGTAGAATAAGGTTTTTGACGCTCGTCGTTTCATGGGCTGTCGTTTCATGAGCCACTAATGGATGAGTAGACAATACGCTTAAAATACTGGTAAGCAGCAGCTTGTATATTGTTTTTCTATATTGTTTCAATGTGCTTCAACTCTAAATATATTCGCGATATTAACATTTAAATCACACGTGATTTAAACAAAATAAATACTTCATCTTATTGAAAGATAACATTATTAGCCCTTATACACTACATGGTTTACGATTATATTTCATTGGGTACACCCTAGTTAGAATTCACCAATCCTCTCTATATAATCTATACGCTTCAAAAATAACCGTCGTAATTTCACAAAAATTAAACTAATGAGAAAACTATGAAATTAGATACATTATTAAAAGCGACTGTTTTTGCAGTTAGCACAAGCACAGTATCCCTGACATATGCGGCAGAAGTTAACTGGGGATATTTTCAACATGGCGAAGACACTGTGGTTTTACCTGCGCAGTGGGGTGATCACTTTCAAGATTGTAATGGATTTAAACAATCTCCAATTGATATCCAGAATGCAATAGAAGCCAAAAGAGGTGTGTTTGAATTTGATTATGAAGCCACATCGCTACATGTGTTAAACAATGGCCACACAATTGAAGTAGAATATGAGCCAGGCAGCAGCATGACAATTAATGGTGAAGAATATCGCTTACTGCAATTTCATTTTCACACACCCAGCGAACACCTGGTAGATGGCAATAACTTCCCCATGGAAATGCATCTAGTGCATGGTAACACCGCCGGTGAACTGGCTGTTATCGGGGTACTTATTAAAGAAGGGAAAAAAAATAAAACCTTTAATAAAATTATCAAAAATGCACCCAATCATGAAGGTGTTATTGAGGTTAAAGGTAAGCATATAAATTTAGCGAAACTGTTACCCGAAGATACTGATGAATATTTCAATTATTCAGGCTCATTAACAACTCCACCTTGCAGCGAAGTCGTACGTTGGTTTGTCATGAAAGATTCAATTGAATTTTCTAAAAAACAAATCCACAAATTTGTAAGCATTATTCACTTGAATGCCCGTCCTGCCCAGGAAATAAATGATCGCACAGTATATGAAAATGATGATTAACAGGTAAAACACTTCATAATACCAGGCCATACAGCGCATTATGGCCTGGTATTATAATTACATGAGCACTTAAAATATAAATCTTTTTATATCCAGTCTAAAAGCTCAGCCAAATATCATCTATCTTTGTAGATACACTTATTAAAATAGGCCCTTTATTGAAATATAAGTATATAATAATCTTAATTATCTTTTCCATTGAATATTTAATGCACTAATATTGATTAATGAAATTTACAAACCTGTATATTTTTATCATTTTATTTCTAACCACATATTTCACCCCGAGTTATGCTGCGCGTGAAGCCAGCATCACATTCTCTGTTAAGGCTTTATTTAAAAACCAGGCCGTCATTGACATCAATGGAAATCAACATTTATTATCTGCTGGCGAACAGAGCCCTGAAGGTGTCAAACTAATTTCATCTAATGCCAAAGAAGCTCGAATTCTTTGCCATGGAAAGGAACATACCCTTTACATCAATCAGAGCATTTATTCAGGAAGCTCATATAAACAAAAAAAATCTGACTTTAAAACCCCTAAAAAACTTGTCCCAGGAAAAACAATTGCGTTTACGAAGTCTATAAAAAATGGAATAACTCGTTATATATTAAAAGGCAATTTTGACCGCCCCACTGAAATTAAGAACAACTCCGATTCGATCTGGATTGGAAGCGGCAAAAAATTATTGCGTTTTGATATTTTTAAAGATGCATGGAGCCAGTTCGACTCCAGCTACGCATTAAAAAATAATATAACAAAATTTGCAGTTTCAGATAATAATGTTATTTTAAATTCAAGTACATGGATTAATAATAAAAAAGAATTTGGGTTATTTACATTTGATTATAAAAATAGAAAAATATACCAACAACTCAACATTCAACCTGGACATTATCAGTTTATTGACAAAAAACTATGGTTTATTTCTTATCAAAACGGCCTGGGATTCATTAAACCAGGCAACAGAAAAAACAATAGAAACTATACCGATTTTTTAATTAATAAAGATTTAAAACAGGAACATGCCAGGATGTTCTCAGTTCACAAAACTGATATATGGTATACTCACCACTCAAAAATTAAACCATTCAAAACCTCTAGCCGCTTAAATGAAACCTGCGTCACACATTATAATATTAAATCTAAAAAATACACCCGATACACACGCAAAGACATAAACCTTAAACCTGAAGACAACTGTTCATTTATCGCCGCTTCTAGTGATCAGGTATGGGTTAGCCACGACAATAAAAACAGCGGCCTTTCAATGTATAACATTTCAACTAATCAATGGCAGCACTTTAATTCCAGTTCAAACAACATCTTCATTGGGGGCCAGAAAATACTACTTAACAACCAACAATTATGGATGCTGACCAACAACCAACTTATTAGCTTAAACACAGAAACACTACATGCCAATATTGTATTGGGAGACGCTGCTATTCAGCGATCATGGCAATCAGCATTTCATATTACCGATAACTTTGCCTGGTTCTCAACAATTGAAAATGCATATAACCGACGCAAAAAATCAAATTTAGTATTGTATAAAATACCTGTTATCTCTCATTGAATAATCAAAAATCAACCCCGTTAAAGCAATCACTGCAAACAATGGTAATATTTTCATAGTTATCAGACTTGAGTTCAAGTGGTAAACAGGCGAAAATATGGATTCTATTCTCTAGAACATAGAATCTTATGCCTTCATTTTTTAATATAAAAATATTATTCCGTTCAATCGCATTAGTTGGCTTTGTACTTGCCCCTTACACTGCTAATGCCGCATCAAATTCACACGCTACGGTTGATATGACATTAAAGAAGGTGTCAGAACATGTCTACTATGTTCAGGGTGAAGCGGGTGTGGCGACAGATAATCAGGGATTTATTTCTAATGCCAGTGCAGTTATTACCGATGATGGCATAGTTATTGTTGATTCACTGGGCACACCAGCGCTAGCAGAGCTATTCCTTCAAAAGTTAAGAAAAGTCAGTTCACAACCCATTGTTAAGGTTATTGTCACACATTATCATGCAGATCACATTTATGGTTTGCAGGTTTTTAAAAAATCTGGTGCTCAAATCATTGCACCCGCAGGCTACCTTGATTATCTTGATTCACCGTCTGCAGCTAACCGTCTTGAAGAACGTCGTGTTTCACTTTACCCCTGGGTCAACGAGAGCACTCGTTTGTTAAAAGCAGATAAAGTTATAGAAAGTAATGAAAGTTTTACGTTGGGCGGTATTCAGTTTGATTTAAATTATCTTGGCACTGCCCATTCAGACGGCGATTTAAGCGTATTAGTTAAACCCGACCAGGTACTTATATCAGGTGATTTGATTTTTGAAGGACGTGTTCCGTTTACCGGAAGCGCTGACACAGCCCACTGGCTGGCTTTATTAAACAACCTTAAGCACACCAAACTAACTGCATTGATTCCTGGTCACGGTGCCGCGGCACAAAAACCTGACAAAGCTATTGAGTTAACTCGACGCTACTTACACAAAATTCGTAGTGTAATGAAAAATGCAGTTGAAGAATTGATGTCATTTGATGAGGCATTTAGCGCTGCTGACTGGTCTGAATTTTCTGAGCTACCAGCCTACAAAGCGGCCCACCGTAAAAATGCATATGGAGTATTTTTATCAATGGAACAGGAGCTTTTGAACCAGTAGTTAGTTAGCAAACTTAATTTTAGCCGACTATTATTGTAATACTGGTATCCATTTTTTTTTCGATGTTTTCTTCTGATTTTTTTTCTTAATATTATTTTTATACCACAGCTTATCCATAAGGTTTAAGGCTCCATTGAGAGATTTCTCAAGATAATAGTCGGCTGCAGACTCTCCAGTATATTTTTTCATGGTCGGTTCAACATGACCAATTTCAACAAGGCGTTGTCGAAGCGTAGGAATCCTGCTAGTCGCATCAGGCATTTCATCGTTCATCAGATTATTTAACATAGATTTAGTTACAACATTCAGATTACCACGAATAACTGTTGTCAGTTTTCTAAAAGGCTGATGCGTTTCTTTATTCTTATCTGAATAAGCTTTTTCAATAGCTGGCCAGAAACGATTTTCTAAATACCAACGACACAATGCATCCGCTGTTATCATCTCGCAAATTTCTTCATGAAAATACATTTCCATTGCATATTTATCTGCACTTAACTCATCTTTTCTTGCGGCTAATACTGAGAACTTTTTATAGAGGGCCGCATAACTCATATAAAATAATTTTAAAAACCAGCTTTCAATGTTTTTCTGCTTACCATAGATATAACTATATTGCTGCCAGATACCATTCAGTTGGTACAGCCAGTTAGTAATCATATTGTTTTGTTTTGAAAACTGTCCTATACGTCGGGCTACCATCTGTTCAAACTGGTTTGGCGTGAGACAAATTAATAATGGCAAACCAATTACAAGAGTGTTGGTTGACCAGACAGGCAGCATCCAGAATGGTGTTTTAATTATATCCAGCTCGTAATTAGCACTGATTATGATACGTTGAATGACAGGCCGCTTAAAATGAGTTTGCAGCCTCTCTACAACCTCATACACTTTAGGGATTTTAGATTCGGGCATTGTGAAACCAACAGCGGGTACCGGCCGAGTCACAAACATCCGGTAGCTAATCTGAGCAGTAAATACTAATACTGATAACCAGAAAAGAACCTGCGTCCATTCAAAAGCCCCATCACCAAAAAAAATTTCAAAAATATTGATAACGCTAGCGATAGATAGAACCGGAAAAAGAAAAACGAATGCATATCCAGAAACAGCAAATAAACACAGTAAGCTAATATAAGTGCGGGGGTACCTGTCGAATAACCGATTTACACGCTCAATACTGCTATTAAGCTTTTTTCGAATGGAACTTCTTAAATTCATTTATACCCCTCTATATCAGTGCACATTAAATGCATATATTGGGTGCATCTAATCACCGGATATCATAACGAAACAAGCGCACCAAAAATGTGCAATAGATAACATTTTTGAGACACTTCACAGTTTTTCCGCTACAATCTAATGATAAGCAGGGTTAGCATTAGCCTCGATCAGTGTACTCTTAATCCTATTGAGATGCTTTATACCAGTCATTAATTGCATTGACCGTAGGATACAACACTTGCTCGTCATATGAAAAAACAAAGGCACTTGTATTCAACTTAAATACTGGTTCATCTATTTCAGGGTCGAATATTTTAATCTTCACTTTACCATGCCCCTCAGAACCAAACTCAGCCACTAATAATAAAAATGAACCTGTTTTTTCATATATTCTAGCTAGAGATTTATGACTATAAATATCTATCACATTTTTATGTAGCCCTTGTTTGTATATTAACTGTAGGAATTCATTTTCAGACAAAACTTTTTTAAAACCCATCTTATCTAACGATACAGTCATAAATTCATCCGTCTTTTTTCGCATTCCACTCAATTCAGATGACTGATTAACAATCACTATAAAATTCATGTCTTCAACTGAAGTACGCATTTTTTTAGTATAAATTTCATCTTCAGAAATTTTAAATTTTGTTGGATAATTTTCTTCTGTTAAATCAACATCTGGCACGACAAAACTCGTACACGCTGACAAAAAAAATAAACAAACTAACAACAAGAACTTCAACTTTAAATACATTTTAAATCGCCCTGATACATTAAACTTATACTACAGAATGAGAAGCAACATACTTATGAAATATATATCAAAAGTAACTGGCGTCATTATCCACACTGAAATCATCTTTGTTCTTCTTCTGATCTTCAACGTCATCCGCTTTTTTGACAAAGATAATAACTCTGTTACCTACCACCTCATTTAATAACTTATAACCGAGCTGGTATTCTTTTCCAGCCTCAAAATCATATTTAATATTAAAATATGCATACCTGTCTCCAACCCTTAATGCACCTGATATATGATGTTCGCCTGGAAGCAAATGCAATTCATCCACACCAGCACTTCCACTCCAGGTGGTTATACCGTTTGCAATAGATTTTCCATCCGTTTTATTAATCATCCAACCTAGATTTTGTTTATGATAAAGAATAGCTATATCACTTTTATTTTTAACGGGACCTTCATATTGACGAACTAAAGGCGTGTCACAGGCCGTTAATAAAACACCCCCTAACGACAATATTAAAGCACGCATATAAGACAGTAATGAAATGCATTTATATTTTTTAGCAGTAACACTCATATTCAAATAACCATAATTCTATTACATTAAATTCTACTTACTATATCATATTAAACTCTGACTTATACACCTACACACCATTGTATTTGTTGACTTAATTATATCTTTATGTCGCCTGATCATAAATATACGTCCTATAAACATCTAAATTATTCCCTACCTCCATGGTAAGAAAATCTGATGAATTATTCAGATTACTCCCTGTTGTTGCAAGTCTCTCATAGTGATAAATTCATATTCGTCCTGACGGAACTGGACAAAAATAATCAAACGTGGCTTTGATTATTTTTTTACACAGGGAAGTGTATATTTAAATCAGTCTGCCGTTTCTTTGTTTTTGTTTCGTTTTGTCAGGTCACTTGATTATTTTAAATGAAGAAATCGGAGAAACAAAAATGGATCTTAAATTTTCAAAACTCACACTGGCAGCACTGTCTACCCTGATATTTACACCTGTTGCTCAGTCAATAGAATTAACTACAGCAATAAAATTAGAACCCATTATTTATAAACCACCAGGAGAACTTGTTCTAGTTGCACCAAAAATAGACCCGGTGTATGTACAGAAATGGGGGCGCAACACGTATAACTGTGGTACTCAAACCCGACCCTGCTTAACCATAAACCAGGGAATTTACCGTGCAATTTCTACCGGTGCACCCTATAGTGCTTCATCAATTTCAAAAATTTATGTTGGCCCAGGAAAATACACAGAAAATGTTAGAGCTAATAAAACCGGAATTCGCATTTCTTCAACCCATGGTACCGACAGCACCATTATTGAAGCCAGTAATCCACAACATGATACAGTGCATATAAGTGCTGACGGTGTTTATTTTGGTAAGTATAAAAAAGGCTTTACCCTGACCGGTAGCACCGATAGTAATGGTTTATTCAGCACAGGAAGTTACGGTCAAGTTTACGGTAACCGTGCAGTTAACAATGGCGTGCGCGGATTTCAGTTTGGAAACTCATCCATGGCTGTAGGCCCTATGGACCCATCTGAACCCATAACCGGAGGTGACCCATCACAACCATTAGTTAACGTGACCAATGTTAGCGTTTATTACAATATTGCAGAATCTAATGGCGAAGGTGGTTTTTATTTTTCTGATTTTGACAACAGTACCGTCAGATACAATGAAGCACGTAACAACCTGCAAACCGTTGGTGGTTTTATGGGATTCGGTTCCGGTTACTGGATTGATATGGATAGTAATAACGACCGTTTTGAATATAACATTGCAACAGGTAATGAACGTAGCGGATTCTTTTATCGACGTTTTGGTGTTACAAACCAGATCACTCGCTATAACCAATCATCAGAAAATCAGTCACACGGATTTATGTTAATGGGAGATGCTTTAACCATTACTTATAACACCTCAACCAATAATGCTGAAGATGGTTTCCACTACATGGGCTACGATCAGGTTTTAGAATTTGCCTATAACACGTCTGTGGGCAACACCGGTACTGGTGTTACATTCAGTTCTGAATTTGCAGCCGGTATGACCAGTGTTGATGATATGCACCACAACAACTTCATTAACAATAATGCTGTAGGAAACTGCGGGCTTACTAATAATTTCCAGAATAATGGAATTTCGCCTTACAGTAATTTCTGGGGAAATATGTATGTTGCCGGTCCGGGTGCTAACCCTGCGGATGATTTATGCGGAATGAATACCGTTGTTGCAACACCAACCACTATGATGAACTAACGTTGAACCGTTAAAAGAAAGGGGAGCATCATGCTCCCCTTTTACCTCCATTAACAGATCATCTTTATTAGAATCATTATAGTTTTCAGATTTTTTATGCCGCTGGTATTCATCAAAACACTCAGCGGCTTCATCTAAAAGATCATAATGATCCCGACTTCGCTGACCAGTTTTACTTCGAATATGTGCCCCGCCTTTTCTCAGTAACGGGTTATTTGCACACGGGTTACGATAAGTAGGCATTACTGCGTTCCTCCTCTAGATTGTAGTCTAAGTCCAGGCGATACCATAAGGGCGTCGCCATTTTACGAAGCATCTGCTTAAAGCGACGATCCTTTTGCAGAAACTGCGGACTCTCATCCGTTTTTTCAAAACAAAATCGCTTTGGCAAACGCGTGTATAAGTTACGCGGTGTATTACCGTGAATGTGTTTCAGCTGCGGGCCACTTTCATAACTATGATAGTAAATCCGGTTAATGCCTAACTCATTTTTTATAAAGTCAATGGTTGCAGCTAATACAGCTTCATCCCATATTTTTATATACGGTGCTAACACCTGGGTAACATATTTAATTACGTTTTCAGGTTTACCCTTCACACACATCCACTCTGAAAACCCATCGCCATTATCACTGCAAGTTTTCGCGTCGCTTAACATATCTTTAGCTTCACGCACCCAGTCACTCTGAATCTCTTCAATTAAAACTTCACCGGTATCAAAATCTATATCCAGTCGCGCCCAGGCCAGTGTTTCCCGCAATGTTTCTTCACCCTCGGGGCGCAACACCGGATGACCAAAATAATTTAACAGTGCACCATACTCCGGTTTAACCAGACTACGATACTGGGCGTCATGGGCATTGCTGAAATTAAGCTGCACAACCAGGTTATAACCGTGTCGAGTTGTCTGTTGCCAGCGCGGCGCTTCACCACCCCAACGCCCGACGGTTATCACAAACGGCTGAATTTCATTCAGCCCGTCAACCAGCCAGCCATCCTGTAGATTAACATACTCAACAAAACCATTACTTATACTCGACAGTAATTTTTTAACCTGCGCTTTGTTTAACAGATTTTTTAAATTACTTTTTTTAAGTTCAGCAACGGTTTTGCCCTGTCCGATTTTGTAAGACAACAACATCAACGCATAACGATCTTTATAGTAGTAATATTTTGTGCGCCCTTTCGGCAAGCAGTCTATTACTTCATCTAATAATAATTTATCCATAACTTATCCTTTAATACAAATGACCTGTTTTAATGTATGTACGATTTCAACCAGATCATTCTGATTATTCATCACCGTATCAATATCTTTATATGCCGCCGGAATCTCATCAATCACCCCCGTATCTTTTCGACACTCGATACCTTTTGTTTGTGATTCCATATCAGCACGCTGAAATTTTCGGCGCGCTGCACTTCGACTCATAGAGCGCCCCGCACCATGTGCACATGAACAAAACGACTGTTTATTACCCAATCCGCGAACAATATAAGAACGCGCGCCCATACTGCCGGGAATAATTCCCAACTCATCCAGTGACGCACTGATCGCACCTTTTCGAGTAACATACACTGAGGCACCAAAATGTGTTTCCCGCGATATATAATTGTGATGACAGTTAATAGCTTCTTTGGTTAAACTAAAATTAACAAAATATTTTTTTAACACACGAATAATTAAATGCATCATTTCCTGCCGGTTCGCCATCGCATAGTCCTGCGCCCAGCCAACTGCCTGAATATAGTCATCAAAATATTTTGCTCCTTCTTCAAAGTACGCCAGGTCTCTGTCCGGTAATCGCTGGTTATGACGCAGTGCATCCTGCTTGGCCATGTTAATAAAATACTGACCAATCGTATTACCAATACCCCGGCTACCCGAATGCAACATAACCCATACATCATCATTTTCGTCCACACAAATTTCAATAAAATGATTACCTCCGCCTAAACTACCAAGTTGACGTATCCATGTCTGGTAAGGTTTTTTCTGTCGCGAAATCACCTTCGGGTTACGTTCCAGTAATTCGTTCAAACCTACGTTTAACGCACGTATTGTTGACTCACGCGCCCGATCAACTTTGTGCTGATTAAATCCGACCGGTATTGCCTTTTCAATTTCCAGTCTTATTTTACGTAAATTATCAGGCAATTCATGCGCTTTAATACTCAAACGAACCGCATTCATACCACAGCCAATATCAACCCCCACAGCTGCAGGAATAATGGCTTTATATGTCGGGATAACCGAACCCACTGTTGCGCCTTTACCCACATGCACATCCGGCATTGCCGCCACGTGCTGGTGTATTATCGGTAACTGTGAAATATTAATTAACTGCTGCATAGCCAGATGATCAATATCATTTGTAAAAATTTTTACCGGCACTTTTCCCTTATTTAATATCTTTTTAACAGGCATAAGAATCCATCACCCGATTGTTTCGAGTGCTCCAAAAAGTATCAGGGCATAAAAAAACCCTGAACAACAGTGTCATTCAGGGTTTTTTAGAAACCTGAAAGACAAACTAAATTTGCCTTCCGGTTTAAGAATAATTCGGAAAGCTAGAAGAGTTGTGAACCACTTGTAATAAACATCTATAAATTCTCCTGAGCTATGTTGAAAAATATCTGGCTGCATTGCCAGATTGATGTGGGAAGTTTAAACCTGATTTGTTGAAAGTCAACAATTTTATAAAATTTTTTATAGGTATTAAATTTAGCGAATACTAACAAGCAAGTTAAATTTATTATCCACCATTTTTAAATCTTCAGATCACATCGCGATTAACCCGTTACACATATAAATGTACACGGAATAAATAGTTAGTACGCCTCATGATTTACCACCCGGCCTCAATGGATGACGCAGGAAAAATAAAATTAATGCTATAGGTTTTAACATCTTAGAAAATTGATTTAAACTATTATAAAAAGTAACACAGTGCTCCTGCCTGAAAACTGTGCCCACTTAATTAGACACAGTTTTCAGGAACATTTTTTAATATCTCACTTAGCCACGTATTATTTGTTCTGTGATTTAACTGCAGCCTGCCACATAGGTACAGCCTTAAATGCTGTCACCATGTCATAGTCTAATGCTATGGGAAGTTCGCCTTTAGCCGTTTTAGGCCCTAACGGTTTAGTACCCGCATTACTTTGAAAATACTGCATCCACGATTTACTACCTGGCACCAGCATAACTAATGCTTTTGTATTAGGATCATCCGGAGCTGCTTTCACTTTTGGAGGTAGTGATGTTGTCGGTAATAAAAATGAAGTCATTGGATATTGAGCGCTACTATGACAGGCAAGACAACCCGCGGTGGCAATGCCTTTATGATAATACTTACCACCGGCCCAGGCTGGGGTTACCACTGCACCATCATTCGGCCCGGATAAACGACCATCCCAGCCTAATGTAGATCGGGTGTATAGAGGCGTATTAAGATTAATCCAGTTTTCTGATAGCGCCGGGTTAACTGTCACAGGTGGTGTGATTGCCCCGGGTTTAGTATTAATAACATCCGGGTTACCGCCCCAGGTTGCACCTAAGGGCACCATGTTATCCCAGGCATCTTTTCCACCGGCATCTTTATCGTATACCAGTGTTGAAAACACCCAGCCCGTGTCGGGGGCCGCTACACTGTCTTTAACAATTATATCAAATTGCATCATGTACACATTTGTAATTACTGGTGTTTTATCGCTAGCACCTGAACCATTATTTTTGCATTTTGAGGTTTTAGAATGCGCCGAACCATTACTCGAATTAACCGGCGCATAAATTTCCCAGATGGCGGTATTGGTCATCGGGCTCCAGTCACTACCACAGGACGTTACGAATGAAAATTTAACAATAACACTACCTTCAGCATACTGTGAGGACGCTTTATTAAACACCGGGTTCATTGCACCATTCAAATCCCTTCCCCAGATATTACCGAGGGTTTGTGCAGCGGTTTTATCATAAAGTGTGTACACATAGGTTGTTAAATCCAGCGTCTGATCCGTTAATGTGCCCGCAGGAAATCCGGAGCCAACATACATTCCATGCACTGGTTCGCGTTCGGCACCTAACCAGATCGATTGAAACCAGTTTTTATTATTCGGCATCTTTTTATCAAAGATTAATTTTTTCATATCCTCTGACACATATTCTTTTAAAGCCAGCACATATTTTTCTGAATTCGCCTGTGTGATAAGTCCATTATTAGTCACTTTTTTCCAGGGTAAATTAACTGGGGCGGGTACTGAAACAGGATACGCATGATTTAATGCAAAAAGCGGATAAGGATATTTTTGGGGGGCGGGTATTGTTGAATTAACAAAAGGGTCTATAGCTGTATTTAGCTCTATTAAATCGTCAACCACGGACGTAAAAAATGGTACTTTTCTGTGAAGCTCTTTAATCGTAGCGGTTGAGCCGTCATTCGTTGACGATGAATCAGTACAGGAAATCAAACATACCGTCAGGCTACAAAACATTAACATCATTAAGATCATTCTTTTCATTTTATATCTCTCCAGATAAATGATAAAACTTAACAGCTTGATAAATTAAAACATTTTTGAATATACGATCATCCTACAGACACTTCAGGTACCTCATTATAATTAACAAAGCAAAAAACGCTCATTTACTTTTATTAGTATCAATAATTAACTTGCCCCATCACCAAAGATTATGATGCTATCCGTTTTTTCTGGACATTGGTCGAGGGCTGGCTTTTAATAAATGATTCACCAGAATAGTTTTATCTACACATCCATATGAATGCATTGATAATCCAGTGTGAATTCTCAGGTGTTGATTTTATTAATTAGATCAGGCGCCCGTTTAAGATGATTTCGCCCGTTATGAAGCCAGGCATGAAGTTTATAGACCAAGGGTTTCTAATTGTCAATGAGATACCCGTAGGGAGCCCCATGAATTAATGCAACCAATATAATTATTATCAATCACTGCTTTCCCTGACAGGGCTAGATAATTATTTAGTTTTCATACCCGATTCTCTTCGTTTTACCTGATCAACCTGGTATTGGGTTTTTAACTGGCTTTCTATTCAGCTGGAAACAACCCCGTGTAAGCAACACCCTCCCGAGGAACCGACATCCAGTCAGCAACCGTTTCTCTCCATTTTAAATAATGCGCTGTTTCTTTATGCTTTGCCGCATCTGCTGCATTTTTATACGACTCATATAATACAAAGTTGCAGGGTTCACTTTCTAACTGCAACACATCAAATCGAAAATTACCGTCTTCTTTTATAGACGCTTCATGATTTAACCGGCATGCCTCAATAAACTCATTAATAAAATCCGGCTTCACTTGCACATAGACTAATGTTACCTGCATTGGTTTCACCTCTGGTTTGACTTAAAAATTTTGTCATTCCCGAATGCTTGTGTCGTAAATTCAGCGAACTACAATATCCAATGTCACTGGCTCCCCGATACAAGCATTCGAGGACGACATTTCTAATTTAACAAAATCAGCACTGTCATCTTTTAAAAAATCAAAAATCAATCGCTATATAAAAAAAGATAAATCGCCCCTGCTCAATATCAATTTTCAGCGTCGCGCCATGATACAGGGCATAATCGATATAACCCGGAATAGCACTATTCACATGACACTCACTGGCATGCTGAGGCGACTCAAAATCCCGATCACGGTCATACCAGGCAATCAGCATTTTATCTTCATAATGCTTATCCGCTTCCGCATCGGCCAGCTTCATTGCTGAGAGATAGTTATCCAGAGGAGTATCTGGGTTTAACTCAATAACTTTAACCCCGGTGTAATCGGGTTCTGTTGGAATATTGCAGTGTGATTCGTTTGTCATGATTTTATCCTTTCACTCACAATGTATTTATTTAATGACCAGGAGCGAAGATATAGAAAATCTGTTTTTCCTGTCAAGCCTCAACGGGTAGTCTTAACGGGAAACCTTAAAGTGTAGCCTTAACTGGTAGTTATTAATATTTCTGAGTCATTAAATATCAATCATTATAGAATTAGTTAGTTAATACTTTACTGCACTTATCTAATTCAATTATAATTTTCCATTCCTGAACATTGTGGACAACCTGATTTTTTAATTGCTTTCCATCAATGGTAATATTAGATCCATCTTCACAACTAACTTCAATAAAATATTTACCAGTTGAAATTGCTTCAAAGTTTTCTTCTGAAATTTTTAATTTATATGCCTGCCCGGGCATTATTTTATCACCTTCTAATACAAAGCCTGACCTTGCATCAATCGAATTATAAATTGACTTCACAACCACTATTTTTGCAGCTGGTTTATAATTTCAAAAGAAACCGGATATTCAAGATCAAGCTGACGCTGCTCATCAAAGTTACAACCTGTGCAAAAAAAGCAAAAGACGAGTACAAATAAATGTGGTAACTGTATTTTCATATTAGCAATTTAACTAAATTGTATTCTGGACAACCATAAAAGTGATTTTACATCCTGCTCACTTGTACCCATAAGATAGGAGATCTTATTATTTATCAACACTGTGTTCAATGCCAACTGTTAATCTTCGATTTAAGAACTGATAGAAAAGACAATGAATCGAAAATTAAGATATGCACAGCGGCTAGACCTGCTTAGGATTATACTGATTAATGGAAATGATTATCATTTTCCACAGGCCCTTTTGACCTATTAACAAGTATAAAACTTTCTTGCTATTAAATTACAACGAATTATCTTACTATTTAGCTCTACTCATTAATCAGGGAAGCTTATGAAGTCATTTCAAGAATTTACTGCACCACGCTACCAACAACATGATACTTTAATAACCAGACTCGTTAAAGAATTCAACAATAATAAACAAACATTCATTGGTTCAACAACGACTCAAGCTGCCTCTTTGCCTAATTTATCTGAAGAACTGGTAAAATCCTGGATCATCCAGAAAACCGGTGGCAATGATGCACGCTCACTTGCAGCCTGGAAAGTTGACCCGGCACAGGTTAATGTCCCCGGTGACTGGTCCAGCTATAAACATTCTACAGGTTTAAATGCCCCCGTAAAACGCAATGAAGGAACAGTTGACCAAAATTTAAATGCCGCTATTATCTGGCTTGCACGCAAAGGCTTCGGTAAATCTGGCCAGCCACCCCAAACCAGACAAGGCGCATCATTCGACGGCTGGCAAAAATCATTTGAACGCTATAATGGCAGAAATGCTATAACAACTAATGGAAAAACCTATAGTGTAAATTACGCACAAAGAATAATTGATCGAGCAAACAACCCGACGAAACAGAATTTTATTCAACTACCAAAGCCTTAAACCCCATGCTATTAATTATTTCTTTAAAAAAATACCGAAATATGTGCGCCGTACTCATTGGCATAGCAGGCATAATAATTTCGACTTACGCTTGCTCCGAACCTGAAGTAGATACATTTGACAACAAAACAACTCAAGAGCTTTATTAAAAATTAATTAACAACCGTTTACAAGCAATTCAAAAAATTATTCTCAATGATAACTTTCAACTAACTACAAAATTAACTGCAACATCTAAGGGAAATGGCACTTTAGAAATTCATAATTTGAAATTACGAATTTTTGATCAACATGATGACGGCATAGTTTATGAGAATAATGCACTCAGTATTGATCTTAAAGATTTAAATGGAAATGGCTTTAACGAGCTTATCATTACCGGTATTTTAAAATACACAGGCGACAAAGAAACCGACCCTGCTAGTTACAGCCCTTTTACTCAAATTTTCACCTACGACTGCAATTCAGGTTTCTTTACCAGTTTATATAAAACAGGTGATTATTCTATAGAGTTGCCCGTCGCAAATTTCAGTATACGTAAATGTAGTCATTGATATTTAGATAAAATAAACAGGACTGTTAAGATAGGCATCCTATCTATTACTATCTATTACAATTGAAGCTTTAAGCGTGGCCTGATGGCCGAACCAGCCCCACAAATCAAGCCCTTCAAATCAACCCTGGCCAGATATTCGAACGGGTCGATCATTTGATGAGCGGCCTGTTTAATATTGGCTGATTGCATGAGACAGGTTTCCATCAGCGTTTAACTGCACCTAAGCATATCACTTTTCCCAATGTTTTTTAAAGCGCTTACATCATTGTTCATATCTATTTGCAGGTTAATGCCACTTCAGCTTTAACCCGCTACGCCTCGTTCTCCTTACTCCTTCCCTGGTGCCCCACCTTGCAAATCTAAAAGTAAATCCGGATGCACCCGATACACGCCTTTGCGTATTCGGAATAAAAACTTGGTGTGGCTCATTTCTATTCGGCCTGTTTCTATAGTTGAGGCGGGTAAAAATGAATTTATGTAATCGGTTTTTATTTCTGCAAAATACAGTTTAAATTCTTTCAGGGTAAAGATAATTCCCTGCTCGTCTACCCGGCCTAATTCACCCGAGGCGATTGCATTTATAAACCGACTTCTTAATGAGTTATCATTTCGCTGCATGCTATTCTCCGTAAAACAATTTTTCGTTATTGTTTCGTTATTATTTTTGTGCTTGATTTTTTGTTTTAAAATTAACATTCTGAAATAAATTTATTATCACCCCGTCACCTTAAATAACATCGTCATTCCTGCGAAGGCAGGAATCTAGTGACTTTGAAGAGCCAATAGACACTGGATACCTAAAAGTGCCGACCCAGGTATGACGGAGACATATTTTTAATTAAATAAAAACCCAAACGAATATCCAACATAAATATCAAAACCAATATCAAAAAACAAACAAAGGAAAACCGGGCACCACAATCGGTGCCCAGTGGTCCAACCTAATGTCCACCAGTTAAACAACCACCGGCTGAGCATTCTATTTAATCGCTTTGAAAGTCTTCACCCGACAGGTTTAAATGGGATAAATCAAATTCCGAAAGATCAAAACAATTCGGATCAATACTTAATTTATCCACCCCGTCTAATTTCAACAGTTCACTCACCGCCTCAAGCCGACGCGACATGGCCCAGTATTTCAATCGCAACCGATTTTTTACGCGCACAGGCAGGGGTAAGCACAGCAGGTATTGAACATGCGTGCGCAGGTTTTCCAGTGTTGTGGGTAAGGTTT
>Ga0316205_10001006_pt1 | contig 39958 bp, 41 predicted proteins | sample 3monthpyrite_MG_FD_204941 | JGI IMG/M metagenome (GOLD analysis project Ga0316205, IMG submission 204941) | Microbial mat bacterial communities from mineral coupon in-situ incubated in ocean water Damariscotta River, Maine, United States -... | ecosystem: Environmental > Aquatic > Marine >...
GAATAATTCATCAATGTCTGCACCTTCGTTGTGCTCTGCATTAGCAATCGCTGAGTTAAGTACTTTTTTAACTAAAACAGCCGCTGATTTATTGCTGTAAGTTAAAATTTCAAGTGCTTTCTCAACATGTACGCCACGGATTTGATCCGCAACTAAACGTGCTTTTTGTGCAGAACCGCGGGCAAATTTATGTATAGCAATTGCTTCCATCTAACTTCCCCTTACTTCTTCGCTTTCTTATCAGCGACATGACCGCGATAAGTACGAGTTGGTGCAAATTCTCCTAATTTGTGACCGATCATTTCTTCGGTTACAAATACAGGAACGTGTTGACGGCCATTATGGACAGCTATGGTCAATCCGATCATCGTAGGGATGATCATTGAACGACGGGACCAAGTTTTAATTGGCTTTTTATTCCCGCTTTCCACCGCTTTCTCTACCTTCGTCAACAAGTGTAGGTCAATAAAAGGACCTTTCTTGAGGGAACGTGGCATGGTGATTCCTTAATTATCAGTACTCACATTACCGAACGCTATGTCGATAATGGTGAGTATTTAGTTTAATGCACTAATTACTTAGTACGACGACGTACGATAAATTTATCAGTACGCTTGTTCTTACGAGTTTTGTAACCCTTAGTTGGTACACCCCAAGGTGATACCGGGTGACGACCACCAGATGTTTTACCTTCACCACCACCGTGCGGGTGATCAACTGGGTTCATGGCAACACCACGAACTGTTGGGCGAACACCGCGCCAGCGTGAAGCACCAGCTTTACCCAAAGAGCGAAGCATGTGTTCAGCATTGCCGATTTCACCTAAAGTAGCACGACAATCGGCTTCGATTTTACGCATTTCGCCAGAGCGAAGACGTAAAGTAACGTAAGCACCATCTTTCGCAACTAATTGTGCGTAAGTACCAGCAGCACGAGCAATTTGCGCGCCCTTACCTGGTTTAAGTTCGATTGCGTGAACAACACTACCTAATGGAGCGTTACGTAATGGCATTGCATTACCCGCTTTAATAGGTGCATCAACACCAGATAAGATTGTATCGCCAGCAGTTAACCCTTTAGGGGCTAAAATATAACGACGCTCACCATCTGCGTATAATACTAAAGCGATGTTAGCACTACGGTTTGGATCGTATTCTAAACGTTCTACTTTGGCTGGAATGCCATCTTTAGTACGTTTAAAGTCAACGATACGATAATGATGCTTATGACCACCGCCAATATGACGAACAGTAATACGACCATTATTGTTACGACCACCAGACTTAGACTTAGTGTCTAATAGTGGTGCGTAAGGCTTACCTTTATGAAGCTCTTTGTTTACCACTTTAACTAGGTGACGACGACCCGGAGAAGTAGGTTTACATTTTACTATAGCCATTTTCTCTCTCCTATTGCTCTGCGCCAACGAAGTCGATGTCACTACCTTCTGCAAGAGTTACGTAGGCTTTTTTCCAATCGCTACGGCGACCGAAACGTTGACCAGTACGTTTTACTTTACCCTTAACATTAAGTGTATTTACACCTACTACAGAAACTTCAAAAAGCTTCTCAACTGCCGCTTTGATTTCAGCTTTAGTTGCATCAGTAGATACTTTGAAAACAACAGTGTTGTTTGCTTCAGCAGCTACAGTTGCTTTTTCAGAAATATTTGGTGCTAAAAGCACTTTTAACAAACGTTCTTCGTTTATCATGCTAAAATCCCCTCAATTTCTTTAACTGCATCAGCAGTAATTAAAACTTTTTCGAAACCAACTAAGCTTACAGGGTCGATTGCTTGTACGTCACGAACGTCAACTTTGTATAAGTTACGTGCTGATAAGAACAAGTTCTCGTCAACTTCTTTCGTTACAATCAATACGTCTTTAAGCTCTAAACCTTTCAACTTAGCAACTAAGTCTTTAGTTTTAGGCGTTTCTACCGAAAAATCGTTGACAACAACTAAACGTTCTTGACGAACTAATTCGCTAAGAATGCTAGCAATAGCACCACGATACATTTTACGGTTAACTTTTTGGCTGTGATCTTGAGGTTTAGCAGCGAACGTTACGCCACCAGAACGCCAAATTGGACCACGAGTAGTACCGGCACGTGCACGGCCTGTACCTTTTTGACGCCATGGTTTTGCACCACCGCCGCTAACTTCTGAGCGAGTTTTTTGAGCACGAGTACCTTGACGAGCGCCAGCTGCATATGCAACTACTACTTGGTGTACTAAAGCTTCATTAAACTCACGTCCAAAAGTTGCTTCGGATACTTCAAGAGCACCTGATGCGTCTTTTAATGATAATTCCATCACAAAATCTCCTGGACTAAGCTTTAACAGCTGGTTTGATGATTACGTTGCCATTGATAGCACCCGGAACTGCGCCTTTAACAAGCAACAAGTTACGTTCTGCGTCAACGCGAACCAATTCAAGGTTTTGTGTAGTAACGCGCACAGCACCCATGTGACCAGACATTTTTTTGCCTTTGAAAACGCGACCTGGTGTTTGACACTGACCTAACGAACCGTTAGATCTGTGTGATAACGAAACACCATGCGTTGCATGTTGCATAGAAAAGTTCCAGCGTTTAATACCGCCTTGGAAACCTTTACCTTTCGATGTACCAGTTACGTCTACTAATTTAGTGTCATTGAAAATCTCAACAGTGATTTCACTGCCGGCTTCAATATCGCTACCTTCATTATCACCTAAGCGGAATTCCCACAGGCCACGACCTGCTTCAACGCCTGCTTTCGCGAAATGACCAGCTGCTGGTTTTGTTACACGGCTTGCTTTACGCTTGCCCGTAGTAACTTGAAGCGCTGAATAACCATCGTTGTCTACAGTTTTAACCTGAGCAACACGGTTCGCTTCAACTTCTAGAACAGTAACAGGAGTAGAAATACCATCTTCAGTGAAGATGCGAGTCATACCCACTTTACGTCCAACTAGACCTATAGTCATGTTAAAACTCCTCTTAGCCCAAGCTGATTTGAACATCAACACCAGCTGCAAGATCTAAACGCATTAATGCGTCTACGGTCTTTTCAGTTGGCTCAACGATATCAATCATGCGTTTGTGAGTACGAATTTCGTACTGATCACGCGCATCTTTGTTAACGTGTGGAGAAATCAAAACGGTAAAACGTTCTTTGCGAGTAGGAAGTGGAATAGGACCACGAACCTGCGCGCCAGTACGTTTTGCAGTATCAACGATTTCTGCTGTAGATTGATCAATCAAACGATGATCGAACGCTTTCAAACGAATGCGAATTCTTTGATTTGACATGTATCAAATCCCCTTTTAAAAGAACAAAAAAATACATCCCTCTGCTTCCTTAGGTGCCGGAAGGGGGTGTATTACTTAAAAACATTCAACGCAAAATTAGCGTTGCTGTATAAAAGCCACAACTCAGTCGCCATAGCTTTTTCACACCCAGTTAACCTGAATGTGGTCGCGTATTATACATAAGTTATAAAATTGGGCAAGTGCTTATTTGTCTATACTAATACGGATTACTTGTTATTTTTTAGGAAGACTACTAAAAAATTCATCAAGGTAACCTAAAATCAGTATTCTCGCTTCATTTTTATAGTTTGCCTTGATTTCTCCATGCACGCTCAAACTTCGAATATAGACTCCTTTCATCACCTCAATGCAAATAGCTATTTTTTCTGGCAAGCCTTTTAGCTCAGATTTTTTGTGGATTATGGCAAACTTATCTGCAAAATAATTTCCTACACGAGTTAAACGGGTAGCTGACAATTCACGAACGCCTGGAGCGACAACATTGCTTAGAAATAAGGTTTCGCTAATTTTATCTTGAGTATAAAAGTCATAAGCCACATCAACTAAAATCAAGATTAAATCTTGCCAATTTGAAATGTTTTTCTCAGCAATTCGTTCTTCCACCATATCAAATGCTTTAATGAAGTGAATTTCAGCCATGGTTGAGAATAACGCCCCCAAGGAGGGAAAATATTGGTAAACAGATGCTGGTGGAATACCTGCACGTTTTGCTATTTTGTGTGGGCTAACTTGATCAATGACTATCTCTATTACTAATGCTTCCGCAGCCAGTATTATTTCATTAAAACGTGCTTTGCTACGTGCTTGAACAGGAATTTTTGCTGTATATCTTACATCTATCTCTTGCATCATCTAGTCTTTTAATGGCAAATACTGAAATATAATTACACATTCTAGCTATTTAGCAATTTATTTTATTGTTCAATTTAACTACAACAAATGCTTGTTAATCACTCAAACATGATATAAGTCACATTTAATGTGATCAAATGTTTTAAAAGAAATATTTTAGCATCGTAAACTGAATCACTGTATTCATCCACTGTATATAACTAATAAATAACAAAGCAGAATGGAAAACGTCATGAAAAAATCTATCAAAATATTTTCTTTAAGCATTATTGCCACATCATTATCAATGGCCCTTCATGCTGAAGAAGCAGATTCACAAAACGAAAAAATTACCGGCTTAGAAGTCATTGAGGTTACCGCACAAAAGCGTTCTGAAGATGCTCAAAAAACGCCTATATCTCTTAATGTATTAGGTGCTGACGATATTAAAGAGAAAGGTATTGAAAAAATTGATGATTTGCAATATTCAGTACCTAATTTACATTTAACTGAAACTGGTATTTCCACTCAGATATATATTCGTGGCATTGGTACGGGTAATAACCAAGGTTTCGAACAATCCGTAGGCCAATATATAGATGGCGTTTATTACGGTCGTCAGCAATTACTGCGTATGCCATTTTTAGATTTAGAACGTATTGAAGTATTAAAAGGTCCTCAATCCATTTTATTTGGCAAAAATTCTGTTGCTGGTGCACTTAATTTAAGCTCCGCAAGACCAACCCAAGATTTAGAAGCCAGCTTTGATGTCTCTTATCAACCTAACTTCGGCGCTACTGAAGTTAACGGCATGATTTCTGGTGGCCTATCAGATACTTTTTCAGCTCGTTTGGCTGTTAGAGACTACCAAGAAGATGGTTATATTGAGAATACTACCAAGAATAGAGACGAAACTGTTCGTAATGAACAGGCAATACGCTTAAGTTTGTTGTGGGAACCTAGCGATGAGATGAATTTTCTACTTAAAGTAGAACATGACGAATTTGATGGGGACGGTCGTCAAATTGAAATTGTTCAGGATGACCCAAACCCTGCAACTGGATTAGTGTTTGCACAATATTTAGGTTTATTTGGTTACCCTGAGGCTGTCGCAGACAGCGAGTTAGACTTTGTCCGCCAAGCTGATGATGCCGAATTCAGTCATAATAAACTAGATAATGTCACCTTAACCGCTAATATCATGTTTGGTGATTATACGTTCACTTCAGTTACCGGTTTAGTGAGTTATGAGTTTACTGAAGAGTGTGACTGTGATTATGTAGGCGCACCTGTATTCAATGCTGATCTTTATGAAGAATATAGTCAGTTTAGTCAAGAATTACGCGTTGTGTCGCCGTTAAGCGATACTTTCGATTGGATTGGTGGCTTTTATTATCAAAGTAGTGAAACTGATTTTGACGATCGCATCAAAGTTCCTTCTAATAGCATCTTACCCTTGGCTAACCCTGCCTTAGCACCCATTGCTGGTACTAGTGCTGGTCGTAACTATACGCTAGACAGCGAAATGTGGTCAGTATTTTTCCAAGGGAACATTCATATTTCAGATGATTTAACCGTAACACTTGGCGCACGTTATACTGATGAAACTAAAGATGGACATCGAGAGATCAATATCAGAGAGCTAGCCAACAGTACGATTAGCTCTGGAGATATCGCAGCCAATCCTATGGCTGCAATTTTATATGATGTAGGTTTTGCTATTCAAAATGAACAAAGTCCTTTATCACCCAATGGTCACAATTTAACCGACTCACGTAGTGAATCAGCATTTACACCATTAGTGAACGTACAGTATAAAATTAACGATGATGTTATGACTTATGTTTCAGCTACTACCGGCTTTAAAGCAGGCGGCTTTGATACTCGAGGTAATAATACCGAATCGTGGGAATTTGAAGAAGAAGAAACCACATCTTATGAGACAGGTATAAAATCTACTTTATTAGACAATACGTTAGAAGTAAATTTAGCTCTATATCGTACTGAATACGACAATCTACAGATCAGCCAATTTGATGGAACCTTAGGTTTTAATGTTGGTAACGCCAAAGAAACAGTAGTTCAGGGTATTGAGCTTGATGGTCGTTGGCTAATGATGGATAGCGATTCTGGTACTTTAACCATGAATTACGCTATCGCTTATTTAGATCATGAATTTAAAGACTTCAAAAATGGCAACTGCTATAACCGCCAAGTACCTGATGGCGATATAGGTCCAGGTGGTGTGCAACTTTGTGACTTTACTGGCAAGTCTGGGCAATACACACCAAAAGTTACCGGCAATATTGGGTTCGACTACTTTGTGCCTATTTCATTCTTAGGTTTTGAATATTTTCGCGCTAATTTAGGTGGTTATTATGCCGCAGAACAAAATGTGCACCCTAATTTAGATCCCCTATATAATATTGATTCCTATATCAAAATAGATGCTCGCATTGCGTTAGAAGCAGAAAATTGGAGCATTGCTTTATTTGGTCGAAACTTAACCGATGAGAAAATAATAACTTATGCTGGTAATGTGCCTTTATCTGGCAGCAGTTTTGGTACCAATACTTTCTACGGTTTTATTGATCGCCCTGCAACTGTTGGCTTACAATTTCAATATGATTTTGCCGAGTAAACGGTCAAGCTAGCAAGTTTAATTAGTCAGATTAGACCATTTACTTATCACAGTAACGTCCCAAAAGAGTCGTACATAATTTACCTATGCTCGACTCTTTATTTCACTATACTGACACTCATACTTCTTAATTAGGACTTCTCATGGATAAACCTTGGTTTAAACACTACCCCCAAAATGTTTCGAGTCAAATCACGACCGATAGTTATCATTCGCTCACCGATATGCTTGCTCAAACTACAGCCAAGTACTCTCAGCAATGTGCTTATAGTAATTTTGGCGCTGAACTTACTTTTGAACAAGTTAGCGAATTATCACTAAATTTCGCTGCTTTTTTACAAAACAAACTTAAAATTTCTAAAGGCGATCGGGTCGCATTAATGTGTCCAAATACTTTATGTTTTCCAGTGGCTATGTGGGGTATTATTCGTGTTGGCGGCGTACAGGTTAATGTTAACCCTATGTACACCGCAAGAGAATTACAACATCAGCTCAATGATGCTCAAGTGGATACTATTGTTATTTTTTCACCATCAACTAAAGTGCTTGCTGATATCATCAATGAAACCGATATTAGCAATGTCATTACGGTAAATTTAGATGACTTAGCCAATAAAGGTTTGCCTTGCGCACCTATTGATGAGCGTCTCACTAATACCGTTAGCTTTACCGATGCTCTAGCACAAGGCGAAAAACTTGAATTAACTGAGCCTACACTATGCCAAGATGATTTATTATTTTTACAATATACTGGTGGTACAACAGGATTATCTAAAGGCGCTATGCTTAATCATGGCAATCTCATTGCCAATATTTTGCAATATGAAGAATTTGCTAAAAATCATTTTGAATACGGTAAGGAAGTGGTCATAACCGCGATCCCTATGTACCACATCTTTGCTTTAATGGCGAACACCCTATGCCATTTCTATCTTGGAGCTAAGAATGTATTAGTAACAAACCCACGTGATATGCCAAGCTTTGTTGAACTATGGAAAAACACACCTGCCACCATGTTTACCGGTGTTAATACTTTATTTAATGGTTTATTACATACTCCTGGTTTTAGTGATGTCGATTTTTCTTCACTAAAAATTTGTATTGGCGGTGGAGCCGCTGTGCAACAAGCGGTTGCCGATAAATGGCAACAAGTCACAGGCATACGTTTACAAGAAGGTTATGGACTATCTGAGACCTCGCCAATTTTAACCTTAAATTTTGGTAACAGTGACCAAAGCGAATATATAGCAGGTATTGGTATTCCTATGCCTAATACTGACATTTCTATCAGAGATGATAATGGTAAAGCCGTTGCTCAAGGTAGTTCTGGTGAGTTATGCGCCAAAGGGCCGCAAGTGATGCCCGGTTACTGGAATAATATTGAAGCAACAGCCGAATGCATGACTGATGATGGTTATTTTAAAACGGGCGATGTTGCCATGCTTGATGATAAAGGGTTCTTTCATATTGTTGATCGTAAAAAAGACATGATTAATGTTTCTGGTTTTAATGTTTACCCCAACGAAATTGAGGCTGAAGTTGCCAAAATGCCCGGCATATTAGAATCCGCCTGCATTGGCGTGACAGATGATAAAACCGGTGAAGCGGTGAAACTTTTTGTCGTTATTGATAAAGAGCACGATAAAGGGTCTGAAGATACAAGCATTACTGAGCAAACTGTGATTGATTTTTGTCGTCAAGGTTTAACCGCTTACAAAGTCCCCAAACACGTGGTCTTTATTGATGAAATTCCTAAATCAAGTGTTGGCAAGCTATTAAGACGAGAACTGCGCTAAAAGCGTACCCTTTATATAAATGAAAAGATTATGCAAGTTGATATTTTAACCGCTGTAATTTTACCGCTGTCTTTATTCTTAATTATGTTTGGCATGGGCTTGTCACTCCAACCTGTCGATTTTAAAAAGGTTGTTGCCCAGCCTAAAGCGATGATAATTGGTATTAGTGGTCAATTGTTACTCTTACCAATTATGGCAGCAACCCTAGCGATAGTGTTAGCATTACCTGCTGAAATTTCAGTGGGCTTAATGATTATTGCGCTCGCACCCGGTGGCGCTACTTCCAACATGTTCTCTTATTTATCCAAAGGAGATGTCGCATTATCTATTAGCTTAACCGCACTGGTTAGTATTGTGACACCTTTTACCATTCCACTGATTACTGCCATTTCTATAAAATACTTTATGGCTGGTGATACAACATTTGCAATGCCAATAATTAAAACCATAGTGCAATTATTAGTAATAACGATTGTGCCAGTAATTTTTGGCATGATTTTTCGTGCTAAACAATCAAACATGGCAAAGAAGATTGAAGAAAAACTAAAATGGTTTTCTGTAATATTTATGTTTTTAATTATTGCACTTATCATCATCAAAAACGCTGATAACATGCTTAATTTTTTCATTCAAGCAGGCAGTGCCACGCTCATTCTTAATATTATTGTTTTATATGTTGGCTATCAAATGGCTAAAATTGCTAATTTATCTCGCGCTCAAACTATTACGATTAGCTTTGAAATTGGTATTCAAAATGGCACTTTGGCACTTGTGGTTGCAGGCACGCTAATAGGAAATGAAACCATGATGATACCCGCTATCACTTACGGGCTATTAATGTTTGTTACCGGTGCCCTCTTTAGTTTCTGGATAAAAATCTCAACAGTTAAAGAATAATTAGCCTCAATAGCTTTGCATATATAAGCAAAGCTATTCGTTTTACTGCCGATTTACAATTTATTTGCCAATTTTCTACCGATCTCTGTCAACTAATGGTATACTCGCGCGCAAATTTTCAACAGTTCTGCTTTCTTATGGTTGTTATTTAACACTCCTCAATAAGAGAAACATAGGCGGGAACTTGTTCGCGTAACTAAGCGCGAATAAATTCCCGCCTACGTAGATAATACATAAGAAAGCAGAATAGACATAAACTAAATAGAGTAAAGTAATGGCAGATTTATCCAAATACAGAAACATTGGTATATTCGCTCACGTTGATGCGGGTAAAACCACAACAACTGAACGTATCCTTAAATTAACTGGTCAGATCCATAAAACTGGTGAAGTACATGACGGCGAGTCAACAACTGACTTCATGGAACAAGAAGCTGAGCGCGGTATTACTATCCAGTCTGCTGCGGTAAGTTGTTTTTGGAACGATCACCGTTTCAACGTTATCGACACTCCTGGTCACGTTGATTTCACTGTTGAAGTTTATCGTTCACTTAAAGTATTAGATGGTGGTGTTGGTGTATTCTGTGGCTCTGGTGGTGTTGAACCTCAATCAGAAACTAACTGGCGTTATGCGAATGACTCAGAAGTTGCCCGTATTATCTTTGTAAACAAATTAGACCGTTTAGGGGCTGATTTCTACCGTGTTGTTAAGCAGACTGAAGACGTATTAGGTGCTAACCCACTTGTTATGGTATTGCCAATTGGTGAAGAAGATGAGTTTGTTGGTGTTGTTGACTTACTTACTCGAAAAGCATGGGTATGGGATGACACAGGTCTTCCTGAAAACTATGAAATCCAAGATGTTCCTGCGGACATGGTTGATAAAGTAGAAGAATACCGCGAAATGCTTCTTGAAACAGCACTTGAGCAAGACGATGATCTTTTCGAAGCTTATCTAGAAGAAGGCACTGAGCCATCTATGGAAGAGATCAAACGTTGTATCCGTAAAGGTACACGTACTATGGACTTCTTCCCTACTTACTGTGGTTCTGCTTTCAAAAACAAAGGTGTTCAAAACATTCTTGATGCAGTTGTTGACTATTTACCATCACCTACTGAGGTTGATCCACAACCACTTACTGATGAAGAAGGTGAACCAACTGGCTCACACGCAATCGTTTCTGCAGATGAAACTTTCAAAGCGTTAGCATTTAAAATCACTGATGACCGTTTTGGTACATTAACGTTCGTACGTATCTATTCTGGTGTATTAAAGAAAGGCGATACCATTCTTAATGCGGCAACAGGTAAAACTGAGCGTATAGGCCGTATGTGTGAAATGCAAGCCGATGATCGTAACGAACTTACCTCAGCACAAGCCGGTGATATCATCGCGATTGTTGGTATGAAAAGTAACGTTCAAACAGGTCACACATTATGTGATCCTAAAGATCCAATCATTCTAGAAGCTATGGTATTCCCTAAGCCGGTAATCTCAATCTCAGTTAAGCCTAAAGATAAAGGTTCTACAGAAAAAATGGGGATTGCTATTGGTAAAATGGTTGCAGAAGATCCTACCTTTAATGTTGAAACTGATGAAGATTCAGGTGAAACAATTTTATCAGGTATGGGTGAGCTTCACTTAGATATCAAAGTAGATATTCTAAAACGTACCTACGGTGTTGAATTAGAAGTTGGTAAGCCACAAGTTGCTTACCGTGAAACAATCACGCAAGAGATTGAAGACTCTTATACCCATAAGAAACAATCTGGTGGTTCAGGTCAGTTCGGTAAAATTGATTACCGTATCAAGCCTGGCGAACCTGGTTCTGGTTTCGTATTCACTTCAACTGTTGTTGGTGGTAACGTTCCTAAAGAGTTCTTCCCGGCAATCGAGAAAGGTTTTAAAGGTATGATGGAAACTGGTGTTCTTGCTGGCTTCCCTGTACTTGACGTTGAAATTGAATTATTTGACGGTGGTTTCCATGCGGTTGATTCATCTGCTGTTGCCTTTGAACTTGCTGCTCGTGGCGCTTTCCGTCAATCAATTCCAAAAGCTGGTGCTCAGTTAATTGAACCTATCATGAAAGTTGATGTGTTTACGCCTGATGATCACGTTGGTGATGTTATTGGTGATTTAAACCGTCGTCGCGGCATGATTGGTGGTCAAGACGCTGGTGTTTCTGGTGTGCGTATTAAAGCTGACGTACCACTTTCAGAAATGTTCGGTTACATCGGATCATTACGTACAATGACATCTGGCCGTGGTCAATTCTCAATGGAATTCAGCCACTACATGCCTTGTCCTAACAACGTAGCTGAAGAAGTAATTGCTGAAGTTAAAGCGGCTAAAGAAGCTAAAGATGCTGCTAGAAAATAATTAACTTTTAAAGTTAGTTACTTTAAAAATGAAAGCCCACTTCTGTGGGCTTTTTTGTGCCTGAAGCTTTTGCCTGCTGTAAATTCCAAAGGAATTCTCTCAGCTGTCAATACAAGTGCCTTGTCCTAACAACCTCACATAAGTAAAATGAAGAAGTAATTGCTGAAGTTAAAGCGGCTAAAGAAGCTAAAGATACTGCTAGAAAATAATTAACGTTTAAAAGTTAGTTACTTTAAAAATGAAAGCCTCACTGATTGATGTGGGGATTTTTTTTGTTCAATATTTAACAGTTAAGCTCATTCTCAAAGCCTTCAAATCCTAAACTGTGTGCATGAATTAATGCCCGTTTAAAATTGTCAGCAAAACACAATTCTGTATTTTTTCGAACTAAATCATCGATGGGTGCAAGAAACATTTGATAGTGAAGAGATTCAGGATCGTCGATACGAATAAAGTGACTTAAGCCACTTGCATACCAAAATTGTGCTGCTTTTATCCAAAGCTCAAATGCTTCTTCAAGGCCACCTTCAAAGTCGCAAGTATCAACAATAGTCACTATTGGTATTTTTTTATCGACGCGATTGGCTACTATCTCGTCAAAGCATTGTGCTAATTTATCTATACAAGTGACAGAGGCTTCTTTATTCCATATACCCGTTACTCGGTAATAAATAATATTACCGTCACTTCGTATTTCATAATGACCATGTTCACTAAATTTCATTACCACTACACTTTCCTTTTATTACCTAAGTAAATAATAGACTATAGTTTTACAATTGTTAAACACTGCAATGAATTCTTATAATTAATACCATGGATATAAAAAAGGCTAATAATTTCTTATCAGCCTTTCATAACATTATAATCATGCTTAGATGAGATTAAGCGTTTTGCTCTCTTTCAATAGCGCGATAAGCAATATCGGTTCTAAACTCTACACCTTGCCAGGTAATTTGATGCAATAGCTCATAAGCAGCCTTCTGAGCATCAGTTACCGTATTACCTAAAGCGGTAGCACAAAGTACACGACCACCATTGGTAATCACCTCACCTTGCGCATTTAATTTAGTACCCGCATGGAAGGTTTTAGCTGATTCATTAGTGTTAGTATCTAGGCCAGAAATCACATCACCTTTTGGATAACTTGCCGGATAACCATTTGCAGCTAATACTACGCCAACTGCAGCGCGATTATCAAAGTCTATGGTCGCTTGATCTAACTCACCACGGGTAGCTGCTAAACACAACTCAACTAAATCAGATTGTAAACGCATCATAATAGGCTGTGTTTCAGGGTCACCAAAACGACAATTATATTCAATAACGTTTGGTGTACCATCGCTTGCTATCATTAAACCTGCATATAAAAAGCCAGAATAAGGAGCATCTTCTGCTGCCATACCTTCAACGGTTGGCATGATAACCTCGCTCATAATACGGTCGTGAATTTCAGACGTTACTACGGGCGCAGGAGAGTAAGCCCCCATGCCTCCGGTATTAGGCCCTAAATCACCGTTTAAGGCACGTTTATGATCTTGGCTTGTTGCCATAGGTAAAACGTTTTTACCGTCAACCATAACAATAAAACTGGCTTCTTCACCTTCAAGGAACTCTTCTATAACCACGCGATGACCAGCATCACCAAAGGCATTGCCAGCGAGCATATCTTTAATGGCGTCTTCTGCTTCCGTTAACGTCAATGCGACGATAACGCCCTTCCCTGCGGCTAAACCATCGGCTTTAACAACAATAGGTGCGCCTTGTTCACGAACATAGGCAAGTGCTGGTTCAACTTCAGTAAAGTTTGCATAACTACCCGTTGGGATATTATTGCGCGCTAAAAAATCTTTAGTAAACGATTTAGAGCCTTCAAGTTGTGCTGCTTTGGCACTGGGACCAAAAATTGCTAAGCCTTGTGCTTGAAAGGCATCAACAACACCGTCAACCAGTGGTTGCTCTGGGCCAACTATGGTTAAAGCAACACCTTCACTTATGGCAAATGCAACTAAGGCATTGTTATCACTTGGATCAAGGTCAACATTTTCTAATTTATTTTCTGTTGCCGTACCGGCATTACCTGGCGCAACAAATACTTTAGTAACTTGACTAGATTGCGCCGCTTTCCATGCTAAAGCATGTTCTCGACCACCTGATCCGATAACTAAAATTTTCATTTATTCTTTCCTATTGTTTATTTTGCTTTTTAAAATCGCTAAAACTGGTGTTTTCAGGTTTAACAAACTTTAAGGTCATGCGATCGCTTTCGCCAATCGCTAAATATTTTGCTTTATCTTTTTCACCTAATGCCAATGAAGGCGGCAATGTCCAAACACCTTTCGGGTGTTGCGCCATATCTTTCGGGTTAGCATTTACTTCACTTGAGCCGGCAAAACGAAAACCAGCGGCTTTTGCTTGCTTAATGGTATTGGCTTCTGAAACATAACCCACCGCTTTTTCAGGAGCAACACCTGCTGGTAATCTGTGTTCTACCACACCTAACACGCCTCCCGGCTTAAGGGCATTGAAAGCATCTTTAAACACTTGTTCAACACCAGCGTCTTTCCAGTTGTGAAGGTTACGGAAAGTTAACACCATATCGGCACTGCCTTGTGGTGCTAATTCACTTGCTTTACGCGGCACAAAATCAGTCAGCACTACTTCACTAAAAACTACATTTGAAGCTAACTTCTTTTCTAGTTTTTTACGTGAATTAGAGTAGTAATTATCTTCACCTGTATCTGGATAATGAGCACCATAGAGTTTGCCTTTTCCCTTTAAAGCTGGCGCTAAAATTTCAGTATACCAACCACCACCGGGGGTAATTTCAACGACTGTCATGCTTGGCTCAAAACCAAAAAAACTTAAGGTTTCAATCGGGTGACGATATTGATCTCGAACTTTATTTTTGGCTGAACGATGCTCGCCTGCCACTGCTTTTTCTAAAGCGGCATTATGATGATGATCATCATGAGCACTCACGGTTGATATTGCAGTAAAAGCTAAGGCTGAGGCAATAATTACTGAGGTGATTAATGATTTACTTGTTTTTTTAAAAGGGTTCATTTTCGCTCCATTGAGTTTGGTATAAAAACATGTGCTACACAATGACGTAAAATTATTGTCGAGGCAAGCATCGACCTACAAATTAATGTAGGCCGACTTAGGAAAAAACCTATATGCTCAATTATTAATGAAGTTCCTTTAAGCTGTTTAGTTCTATTTAAAGAAAAAAGCACGGAGTTGACGTTAGTCAATGAGTACTTTTGACGCCTAAATAGGACTTAACAGCGACAAGGAGCAATATTAATGGCGGAAATGGCGCATTCCCGTGAATACCATAGCGATGTTGTGCTCGTCTGCTGCGGCAATCACTTCATCATCACGCATTGAACCACCCGGTTGAATTACCGCGGTAATACCCGCTTCAGCGGCAGCATCTAAGCCATCACGGAACGGGAAGAATGCATCTGATGCCATTACTGAGCCTTTAACTTCAAGGTTTTCATCTGCGGCTTTAATACCGGCAACTTTCGCTGAATAAACGCGACTCATTTGACCCGCGCCAACACCAATGGTCATGCTATTTTTAACATAAACAATGGCGTTAGATTTAACATATTTAGCGACTTTCCAGCAGAACTGTAAATCACGCATTTCTTCCGTTGTCGGTTGACGCTTAGTTACTACTTTTAAATCATCGCGACTAACGCTACCTTGATCACGGTCTTGCACTAATAAACCACCATTAACGCGCTTGTAATCAAAGCCTGATGTTTTAGTGTCCCATTGTCCGCACTCTAATAAGCGTAAGTTAGGTTTAGCAGCAACAATTTGAGCAGCCGCATCTGACACTGTTGGCGCAATAATTACCTCTACAAATTGACGCGATACTATGGCTTCTGCAGTATCAGCATCTAATTCGCGGTTAAAAGCGATAATACCGCCAAACGCTGAGGTTGGATCGGTTCTATAGGCACCTTCGTAAGCTTCAAGAATATTATCACCAATTGAAACACCACACGGGTTAGCATGTTTTACAATAACGCAGGCAGGTTCATCAAATTCTTTAACACACTCTAAGGCTGAATCAGTGTCGGCAATATTATTGTAAGATAACGCTTTGCCTTGTAATTGTGTTGCTGTAGAAATTGACGCTTCTTCAGGATTAGCTTCTTTGTAAAAAGCTGCATCTTGATGCGAGTTTTCACCGTAGCGTAAATCTTGGGTTTTAATAAACTGGCTATTGAAAGTACGTGGAAATTTCACTTTATCGTCAAAAGAGGCTGTAGCTTCTTTTTCACCGTAGGCCGGTAACATTTTACCAAAGTAGTTCGCAATCATGCCATCGTAACTAGCCGTGTGTTCATAAGCGGCAATCGCTAAGTCAAAACGTGTTTGATAGCTTAATGAATCATCATTATTATTCATTTCACTAATGACACGGTCATAATCACTAGCGTTAACAACAATAGTCACGTCTTTATGGTTCTTCGCTGCCGCACGCACCATAGTTGGCCCGCCAATATCAATGTTTTCAATAGCATTTTCTAAACTGCAATTTTCATCACTAACGGCATTAGCAAATGGATATAAGTTCACCACAACCATGTCAATTGCGCTGATATTGTTCTCAACCATTACCGCTTCATCCATGCCACGACGTGCTAAAATACCGCCATGTACTTTAGGGTGTAATGTTTTAACACGACCATCCATAATTTCAGGATGACCAGTATAATCAGACACTTCAGTGACTGGAATGCCATTTTCAGCAAGTAATTTAGCTGTGCCACCTGTAGATAAAAGATCAACACCTTTCTCGTTTAAGCTGCGAGCAAAATCAACAATGCCGGTTTTATCTGAAACACTTAATAGTGCGCGTTTTATTGGACGTGGAGTATCCATCAATATTTACCTTTGTAGTTGTAACCTACTGCTAGCCTATTAACACTAACTTGCAAAGTTACCTAAAAATTTAGAGTGATTAAAAACAATAAAAGCACCCGAGGGTGCTTTCAATAAAAATACTGGTTTAGTTCATACCGTATTTTTTTAATTTCTTACGTAAAGTACCACGGTTGATACCTAATAAGTTTGCAGCTCTTGTTTGATTTCCGCGGGTATACATCATCACTTCTTCTAACATTGGCGCTTCTATTTCGCTTAATACAAGGTCATACATATCGTCAACGTCGTTACCATTTAACTGCTTTAAATAATTATTGATGGCTATTTTAGCTTGGGTACGTAACGGTGATGTTTTCGTTTGTGTTTGAATATCGCCAGTGATAAATGGAGAAGAAATATTTTGTTCGAACATAATGTACAACTCTTTCTATTAATTAATAAATATAAATAAACAACCAACTGTTCACTAATGTGAAAGTTGATCAAAACAAAGATCTAACGCCTCAAGCTGCTCACTTGTTGACGATAAACCATTAAATGTAGCCCTAAATGCCTTACCCTGCTCATCCGCAAATATTGCTGCGAACTTGCCTGTCAATTCGTCACTTGACTCTTTGCCAAGTAAAGCAAGCGAATGAACATACCAAGACACATGTTTACGAGCGATTCTCACGCCCATGTAGTCACCATAAAACTGATGTAAATCCTTTACATGTCCAAGTAAAATTGAACGTACCTCATTCACTGAGGGAGCAGCCATTTTGGTTCCTGTTTTCAAAAAATGATTAATTTCTCGAAAAATCCAAGGTCGCCCTTGGGCACCTCGGCCAATCATAATTGCATCGGCTTCGGTATAACTTAATACCTGTTCGGCTTTTTCTACCGAGGTGATATCGCCATTTGCCACCACAGGAATTGAAACCGCTGCTTTAATTGCTTTAATAGTGTCATATTCCGCATTGCCTTTATAAAAGTCATTACGGGTTCGACCATGTACTGCAAGCGAAGCAATACCGTTTTCTTGTGCAATTTTCGCAATTTCAATACCGTTGCGGCTATTTTCACACCAACCAGTGCGAATTTTTAACGTAACCGGAATATTGACCGAGTTAACCACAGCTTTCACAATTTGCTCAACCTGCGCTGGCTCTCTTAACAAAGCAGAACCCGCTAATTTTTTATTCACTTTTTTTGCTGGGCAGCCCATATTAATATCAATAATCTGCGCGCCATTCTCAGCATTTATTTGGGCAGCAAAAGCTAATTCATCAGGACAACTACCGGCAATTTGCACACTGCGAATACCTGCATCTTCACTATGAATCATCCTTAACTTCGACTTTTCGGTATTCCATACCTTAGGGTTTGACGACACCATTTCTGATACCGCTAATCCTGCACCTAATCGACAACATAATTCTCGAAAAGGTTGATCGGTAATTCCTGCCATTGGCGCAAGAAAAACGTTACTGTCAAATTGATATGAGCCGATGTTCAAACTATCATCCTAAAGGTTACTTTCAAGCTGACTGTTTTTTAAACACTGTCACAAAAGGGCGCTAAGTTTACGTGTTTTTTCGCCCCTTGAAAAGCATATAATTTGAACAAATTTAGCTTTTTTTTGCCTTTTTAATATTGACTTTTACTAAAGCGTTGATGTGGGCAGTTTTCGTACAAATCATTAACATTTTATGTGACAAAAATCACGCTATAGCCCTTATTACTTTTGAATTGTTGTGACAAATAAATGCAAGCAATATCTACACAGTAAAAATAAATTTAATAGCAATGTTATGTCAAGTTACGATATGGTTAGCTTTATCATTCATTAATAAAGAAATAATCGCCATGAAAACTAAAATTGCGGCTGTGATACTGACATTTTTTTGCACGCTTTCTTATGCAAAAAACTATGATGAAGTAAAAATAAACGTTACCAGCGCTCGTAATAACGTTTATATGTTACAAGGTGCCGGTGGAAACATTGGCGTTTTAGCCACAAAAGACGGCTTATTACTGGTAGATGATCAATTTTCCCCTTTGGCTGAAAAAATTGAAAAGGCCATGGCGGATATAAGTAACAATGAGCTCAAATATATAGTGAATACTCATTTTCATGGTGACCATACTGGCAGCAATACATTTTTTTCACATAAAGCGCCAATTTTCGCTCACCAAAAGGTTAGAGAGCGCCTAAGCAATGCCACACCAGAAAAACAAGTAGCTTTGCCTGTAGTCACCTTTGACCAAGGTGTTAATATTTATTTAGCCGAAGAAGAAATTAACCTAACTCATTACCCTGCTGCCCATACCGATGGTGATACTGCGGTTTATTTCAAAAAAGCCAATGTATTGCACACCGGTGATTTATTTTTTGAAATTGGTTTTCCGTATATTGATATTAATAATGGCGGCACTGTGCAAGGCTACTTAGCCGCAGTAAATACGCTTATTGAACAAATGCCTGATGATGTAGTGATTATTCCTGGTCATGGGAAATTGACCAATAAGGTTCGTTATCAAGAATTTTCTGACATGATCAGCTATAGCATCAAGCGTATTAGTGGCTTTTTAGTGCAAGGTAAAAGTGAGCAAGAAATACTCAAGCTTGGTATTGGTGAAGGCTACAAACACTGGTCGTGGCGTTTTATCAATGAAGAAAAGTGGTTAAAAACCTTAATTGCTGATTTAAAGTAGCACATGCCATCATTAAAACTGCCAATCACCAATGTATACGCTAAAGGCGATTATTGCGCTACCTTTCATATTGGTAGTGAAAAAACACCGGTTAACCTTATATTAGATAGCGGTAGCAGCACACTGGTTGTAAAAGAAGAAAGTTATCAAGCAAGTTTAGATAAAAACCTTAAAGCCACCGCTATTGCCCAAGAAGTTAATTACGGTATTGGCGGCTGGAATGGCCCTGTCGTGCATTCCACTGTGTCAATAGCCAACCATGAGCATGAAAGCATTACCTTAAACAATGCTACCTTCGCGTTAGCGTCCAATAAATCACAGTTTGCCACTTTTGGTAAGGCTGACGGTTTTGTTGGGCTTGCCTATCACCACCTTAATAAAGGCTTTAATTTAACTCACTATTTAACTGAGCAAAAACTAGCCCCTGCACATACTTATCCTTGGCCGTTTGATAGTAAAAATATAAACTTAGAAGACAGTAATAATCTAAATACCTTCAAGCACTTTTTATGGCAATATCCCGAGCATGATATAACGCCCTACTTTACTGACTTAGCTTTACATAATTTAAGTGCGAATAAATTTAGCTTTTATAGTAAACGCTCAGCCGTTCATATGAATGAGCACACAACGGTCAATTCAAGCACCGATACTTTAAAGCAAGACCCACTTAACCAAGGCTGGCTTATATTAGGTGGTGGTGAAGAGCAAACTGAGTTATACCAAGGGGAATTTAGCCAACTAAAAGTAGAGCACGATGTATATTACAATGTAGAGCTTGTGTCGGTACAAGTAGGTGATAAAGTGCCTATTGCCGCAGCGCCTTTGCAACAAGACAAAATTAAAAGTTACTTAACCAACGCCATTATTGATACCGGCGCCGGCGGAATAGTTTTAACAGCAGAGCTTTATCAACAAATGATAAAAGATCTCGTTGCTATTAACTCAACTTTTGAAGCATTACTTGAGCCGTTTACAAACATTGCCTATCAAGACGTTGGCATTAATTGTAATGAGCTACACCTTGAGCAATGGCCTGATATAACCTTTACCTTTGTTGGCGATACTTTTCATAACAAAGACGGCAACCATGACAAAAAACAAGTGCAGTTAACATGTTTACCTCAAACCTACTGGCAAGTTAATACGCCCTGTTATGGCAAAGCTTGTTTTCGCTTTTTAAGCCAACTGCCACAATGGCCTAATCAATCTATTATCGGCTTACCGTTGTTAAATAATTATTATGTGATTTTTGATCGCTCTGTAGATACCACTGGCGTAATAAAGTTCGCCCAACAAAAAAAATAAGTTTAAAAACTGAGAATACATTCGTGCATAGTTTTACCACAGAAAGACTTTTAATAAGACCATTAGCCGAGCAAGATAAAGAGCTGTATCTAAGCCTTTATACCAATGCCAAAATTATGCGCCATATTGGTACCCCTTTCACCGTTGAGGTTGCTGAACAAGCGTTCAGTAAGACCATAAGGGCAATGAATAAACCCAATCCAACAGTAATGACATGGGCAATAGTGTCATTAACCACTGAAAAAACTATAGGTATTCAAGCATTAAACCGGCAATCAAAAGACAGTGCTGAAATTGGCATTATGTTATTAAGAGTGAGTAATGGAAAACTAATACCTGAAGAAGCGATGGGATCTCTTATGGAATATGGATTCAATCAATTAAACTTACAATCTATAATTGCTCACTATGCAAAAGTAAACTTAGCCACTAAACGCTTTGTTAAAAAGCTTGGCTTTATTCCCACCACAACTGTTCAACCTCTTACTGAAAGCCAGTGCGTTCAGTATATTAGCAAAAAGTTATGGAATAAATATTTCATAAAAAAATTCACGGGAGAGTGTTAATGTCAGGTAGTTTAGTTTGTGTTGGTACAGGCATGACCTTAGGAGCGCATATAACGCCAATTGCAAAAAGTTATATTGACCACGCTGATGTAGTATTTTCATTAATGTCTACCGGCATCACCGAACGGTGGCTTGATGAAATGCACCCCAATGTTCGCAGTTTGCAGTATTGCTACCAAGAAGGTAAAAACCGCAATATTACCTACAACGAAATGGTTGAAGCCATTTTGGCTGAAGTACGAGCAGGCAAAAAAGTTGTCGCCGCCTTTTATGGTCACCCCGGCGTATTTGCTTGTGTGGCTCATAGAGCAATCAAAAAAGCTAAAGCTGAAGACCTACCAGCACATATGGAAGCAGGCATTTCTGCCGAAGATTGCCTCTATGCCGATTTAGCCATAGACCCCGGTAAAACGGGTTGTATGAATTTAGAAGCAAGTCAGTTTATGTTTTATCAACGTAATATTGACCCTGCAGCTTACCTTGTGTTGTGGCAAGTAGGTTTGGCTGGCGATAAATCTCTGACTAAGTTCTCTACGGGTAGAGCGTATCGGCAAGTACTGGTGGGTTTATTACTTGAAACCTATCCAAACGATCATCAAGTGATTCTATATCAAGCGAAAGTTTTGCCTATAGACACGGTTCGCGCTGAACACTTGTCACTGGTTGACTTGATTGACGCTGAGTTATTTATGCACACTACCTTGGTTATTCCTCCCTGTGAAAAAATGCAGCCTAATCAAGTAATATTAGATAAATTAGCGACAATAGATAAACAAGAAGATCAAAGTAAACATAGACCTAAGTTAAAGCTAGTGTTATAAAACAAGAATAACTATTTTTCAATTCACAACAATAAAAATGGAGTACTAAAATAATGTCGAAAATTATGCAAGTGTTAACACAAATGGGCAGTGATGCAAATTTACAGGATGAAGAGGCGATCAAACATTTATTAGCATCTACTGAGTTGAACAGTGAAATGACCCAAGCAATTGTTAATAAAGATATAACCGCACTTGGACGTCAACTAGATGTTTGTCCTGATGTGGTTTGTTTTCTAGTTCCTGCCGAAGATGATGAGAAAGAAGGCGAATCAGAGCAAGAAGATAAAGATAATATTAAATCTGTAGTAAATTTGTAGATTATTTATGTTTAACAAAAGTAGAACTATCTATCACTGCATAGTTCTTTTTATGTTGCTGTTTGTTTCAATATCACAAGCAGCAACAAATATTGAGCAATTATTAGAAAGTGCAAATAACGTAAGAACGAGTGACCCTAGTAAATTTTCACTCATACTAAAAGAGTTAAAAAACAAATCAAAGCAACTCACAAAACAACAAAACTATTATTTAAACTATTTAAAAGCTTATCAGCTTACTTTTATAGGTAAAGCTCTCGAAGCTATACCTATTTTTCAGAGCATTCTAGCCAGTAATGACGCTAATATTTCCATTAAGTTTCGTGCTCGTTTAACGATAATTAACATATATGCTATTGAACAAAATTGGACAGATGGTTTGTCACAGTTATCAACTTTATTAACAGAGTTACCTCAAATAAGTAAATTAGAAACATACTTGAGTGGGTTGACTATTACTGCTGTTTTTTATAACCAAATTGGTCAATATAGTTTAGGGTTAAAATATGCCGAATTATTATTTAATAAGTCACCACAAGGGAGAAATTTATGTGTGGCAAGTATGCTTATTATCGAATCAAAGCTGCATTTAAAATTACTTGGTAATAATAAAACAATCCAACAAGCTATAAATACCTGTGCAAATGAATCTATCGCCGTAAACTTTATGCGTTCATATATTGCAAAATTTAATTTAGAGAATAACAGGCCATTAGAAGTCATTAATTCTTTAACGCCATATTTAACCGAAATAGAAGCTACAAAATATCCAAGGCTCATCGTTGAAATATATACCTCTCTTGCACAAGCTTATTGGCTACAAAATGATTTAGAAAACACTCAAAAATTTGCTTTTAAATCAAAATTAGTTGGAGAAAACATAAAAACAACCCAAGCAGTTGTAACTGCTTATAAATTGCTTTATCAGGTTGCAAAAAAACGTAATAAGTACCAAATGGCACTGATGTATAACGAGATATATTCGAAACTCGATAAAACTTATATTAATGAAATTAAAGCTAAACATTTAGCCTTTCAACTGGCAGAACATAAAGCCATTGAGCAAAAGAATAGAATTGATTTACTAAATGAAAAAAATAACCTGTTAACCACTGAGCAGGAGTTAATCAAAACTAATGCTGAAAATACTCGCCTTATTATTATGGTGTTAGCGCTTACTTTATTGGTATTACTGTTTTGGGGGATTCGCTTATTAAAAGCGCATAAGCGTATTAAGGAATTAGCTGAATATGATTCTCTTACGGGTATTTTTAACCGTGGTCATTTTACCCAAGTGGCTAAGAATGCGCTGCGATATTGTCAAAGTGCTGAGCAAGAGCTTAGTCTGATCATGTTCGATTTAGATCACTTTAAAAAGATTAATGATAACTATGGCCATGCTTGCGGTGATTGGGCTTTGAAACAAACGGTAGAAGCTTGCAAAAGTATTGGACGTCAAAATGACATTTTCGCCCGTTTGGGCGGTGAGGAATTTTGCATATTATTGACCAGTTGCGACAAGCACACAGCCATGCAACGCGCACAAGCGTGTCGACAAGCCATTGCTAATATAAACACCGCAGATTCAGGATTTGACTATACTATTACCGCCAGTTTTGGCGTAACTGACACCAAAAGCAGCAGTTTTGAATTAGAAAAACTATTAGCCGATGCTGATAGCGCTGCTTATGACGCTAAACGTGGTGGGCGAAACCAAGTATCGTTATTTCAACCGAATATGCAAACGACATTAAAGCTGGTATAGCGCCCTATTTACGTTGCCCGTTTCTTCGTCCGTTAAGGCGCACCCATTCTTCTTGTACAGTAACCGGCTGCATATCACACCATTGACCATAAATACCTTGTAAGCTTTGTGCTTGCTCTTCAAGTACACCAGACAGAGCAAGCAAGCCTTTTTCACCAACAAACTCCATAATAGTAGGTGCTAACTCACGCAGTGGTCCCGCTAAAATGTTAGCCACAACAACATCTGCTTTTAAGCTTGGTTGGTCTTTAGGCAAGTACAATTCTAACCTGTCATCAACATTATTACGTTTAGCATTTGCCAAACTTGCTTGTAATGCTTGCGGGTCGATATCAATACCAATGACTTTTTTCGCGCCTAGCTTCAATGCTGCTAGTGATAAAATGCCTGAGCCACAACCAAAATCGACCACGGTTTTATCCACTAAATCTAAACCGTCAAGCCAAGTTAAACATAAAGCAGTTGTTGGGTGTGTGCCCGTACCAAATGCTAAACCGGGATCAAGCATTACGTTTACCGCGTCAGGCTCTGGTACGTCGCGCCAACTTGGACAAATCCATAAACGCTGACCAAATTTCATTGGATGAAAGTTATCCATCCACTCGCGTTCCCAGTCTTTATCTTCTAACTGCTCAAGTTTATAGTGCATTTGGTCTTTATCGGGATGAATGCCTTGTAAATAGCTAATCACTTTATCCATATCATGACTGGCATCAAATAATCCCATTACTACAGTGTTTGACCAGTAAAGCACTTCATCACCAGGCAGTGGTTCATATATGGGCGTATCTTTAGCATCGATAAAAGTTACTGCTTGTGAGCCACAGGCTACTAGCCAGTCACTGTACTTTTCAGCAGTTTCTTCATTGGCGCTTAATCTAAGTTGTATCCAAGGCATGGTTTTGTTCCGGTTTTTTAGTTTAGATAATATATTCGTCATAATTTTGCTTGATGATAGTTTACCATTCATTGATGCTAGAGTAGGAGCTAATTCAACAATAATAGGCAATTTACCATGTTAGATTTATTACCCGATTTGTTTGACCAACACGAAAAAGCATTGACCTTGGCTGAGCCCATTTTTACTGACTATGGTGGCAAGGCAATTTTTACTGGCGAGATAGTGACTGTTTCTTGCTTCAACGACAATTCAAAAGTGAAAGAGTTAGTGGCAACTGATGGCACAGGTAAAGTGATGGTGGTTGATGGTAAAGCTAGTTTAAATCGAGCATTACTTGGCGATATGCTAGCTGAACAAGCGGTTAGTAATGGTTGGCAAGGCATAATAATTAATGGTTGTATTCGTGATGCTGGCACTATTGCTACGCTTGATTTGGGCGTTAAAGCATTAGGCTGTAACCCAATTAAAACTGAAAAGCTGGGTGTAGGCGACATTAATAAAAACGTTAAATTTGCTAATATTGACTTTATAGCCGGTCACTATATTTATGGTGATGCCAATGGTTTGGCTGTTAGTAAAAAACAATTAACATTAAGCTAGATCAAGCTTTAGTTTTTGCCGCTATACAGTCACTATTCTTCATAGTAGGATAGATAAAAACAATACAGGAGGAAGCTTAAGTGAGCAGTATCAAAATACTATTTTTAGTGTTATTTATATTCTATTCTTCCTCATCCAATTCGCAATCGCTGCGAATAGTCTCTGAGAAGCTACCTCCTTTGCAGTATATTGAAAAAGATGGCTCTATCACTGGCGCTATGGTTGATATTGTTAAGTTAATATTACAAAGAGCTAACCTTGAAGCTGATATTGAAATATTGCCTTGGGCAAGAAGTTATCAAATTGCGCTTGAGCGAAAAAACACCTTAATTTTTTCAATGCTCAGAGGAGAAAACCGTGAAAGTGAGTTTATTTGGCTTGGAAAAATATTTGCTATCGACTCATATTTAATGGCTTTAAAGGGGAAACAGAATTTTACCGTTAACTCCATAGAGGAAGCTAAAAAATATAGTGTGGGCAGTATTCGACAAGATCTAGCTGAAAGCTATTTACGTAAAAATGGTTTTGTTGAGAATAAAAACTTGTACTTAAGCGCTGATTACCAAGTGCTTTGGCATATGCTTTTTAGCGAAAGAACTGACTTAGCTTTTACTAATAATATTTTATGGCGATATGAAGTTGCTGACTCAAATTTAGATCCCAGCCAAATTGAAATAGTTTATAAAATACCTGATATTGCCTCTGATTTATACATTGCCGCCAGTAAAGGTAGTGATGAAAAAATTATTGAACAATTAAAAACAGCGCTGCAAGAAATAAAATCTAATGGTCAATATCAGCAAATTCTACAAAAATGGCAATTAGCGCCAATTTAACATTTATTAAAAACAGTAAACGCCTTATGAAATATTTTCCCGTTTTTCTCGATGCAAAAAACATTTCTGCCATGATAATTGGTGGTGGAGAAGTCGCTAGCCGTAAAATTGAATTACTATTAAAAACAACCACTAATATTACCATAATGAGCAAAACGGTTTGCGCTAGTGTTGAACGCTTAATTAATATTCATCAACTAACATGGCTGAAACATAATTATCAAGCAGGACATTTTACTGATGTTAACTTGGTCGTCGCGGCGACAGATGATAAAAGTATAAATAAAGCGATTTACCAAGAAGCCTTGCCGTTAAAGCTACTAATTAATGTGGTTGATCAACCCGAACTTTGCACTTACATCACGCCAGCAATTATTGACAGAAGCCCAATGATTATTGCCTTATCAAGCTCGGGCAGTTCGCCAATCTTGATTCGTATGCTCAGAGAACAAATAGAAAAAACCTTACCGCAAGCTTATGGCAAATTAGCTGATTTTTCGTTTAAATTTCGGGAGCACGTAAAAGCACGTGTAAAAGGCTTGCGCAATCGACGTAGTTTTTGGGAGAACACACTTCGAGGTCCAATAGGACAAGCAGTACTTGATGGCAAACAACAACAGGCCGAGCAGCAACTTATTGCTAGTATTAAACAAGAAATAGCGCCCCCTTGTGGCGAAATTATTTTTATTCATACTAAAGAAGGCAACCCAGATAATTTAACCCTAAATGCCCACCGCGCCATGCAGTTTGCCGATGCTGTTTTTTACGATGACGATGTCAATGTTGATCTCATTGAATATGTGCGCCGCGATGCAGAAAAATTTCCACAGGCTATGCCTGCAAGCCTATTAATAAATTATCAACATGCTATTGAACTAGCCGCACAAGGACAAAAGGTTATATATTTATTAGCGGGTAATGAAGCATTACCCAGAAATGAAGCGCTAATAAACAGTGGTATTATGGTTGAATTCTTTACTAACGGAGAGAGTTAAACCAATCAATAGAGCTAAGTTAATTATCCCCCGTTAAGTTACCTTTACAAAAGTCGCTTTTTACATTGAGCGATATAGCTGTGTGGCTCTGCCATTCTGAATCGTTCACGTTACTGCTATATAATGCAAACAAAATCGCTTTTAAATAAAATAGACCCAATCCATAAAAGGTGAAGATGTGAGTACAGTAAGAACCAGTCGAAAATTCCATAAATGGTTGATGTTATTTTTGGGCATTCAGTTTGTGATCTGGTCTGTCACCGGTGCGTATATGGTTATCATCGATCTTAGCTATATACATGGTAATAATTTAGTGGCTGACAATAGCCCAAGTGTTGATACAAAGAATATCCCTTTTAAGCTCGCTGATGTTATTAAAAAATATCCCAATGCTACTGATATAGAATTAACCAATATTTTAGATCAAAACGTTTATCATTTAATGCTAGATGGTAAAGCGCTATTAATCAGTGCACTTAACGGCCAAGAGTTATCTCACTTTGACGAAGCTATGGCGATAAAGTTAGCAAATTATTATTACAGTGGTAACGACCCCATTAAAAAAGTAACACTGTATACTCAAAACCCACCCTATGGATTACGCGAAAGCTATTTACCCGCTTACCGTATAGATTATGACGCCTTTAGCAGCCCTTCTCTTTATATTTCAGCTGAATCAGGCAAGCTAGTAAGGTATCGTCATAATTTTTGGCGTATATTTGATTGGATGTTCCGCTTCCATTTGGCAGATTATAATAATCGTGAACACGATAACTGGTTATTGTTTTGGTTAACATTATTTAGCATAGCTGCTTGTGTTTTTGGCATTATTTTAAGCTATTTCGCTGTGATAAAAAAACCACAGGAGCACAGCTAATGCAGTTTTTAAAAACAGTGCACAAATGGACATCAGTACTCGTTGGTATTCAATTTTTGCTATGGCTGATCAGTGGTTTCTATTTTAACATTATGGATACCTCGGTTGTTGGCGGTAATCAATACCGCAATAGTGAAACACAACTAAACAGTCACTTTGTTTTAAAGCAAAACTCTGCGTTTATTGAGCCTGAAATTATTTTAAATCAATTTAAAGCCAAAAACCTAAACACCCAAGCCATTAAAGTAGTGTCTTTATTAGGACAACCCTTTTATTTAGTTACACATAAAAAGGGTTTGCGACGTTATTTCCCTAGTCAATATTCTTTAGTTGATGTTTATACCGGTAAAATAAAAAAACTTAACAGTGAGTTAGTTAAAAATATTGCCCTTACCTCTTACAATGGCCCAGGCAAAGTAATATCAAGTGTTAAATTAACGCCGCCAATTAATGATTTACTACGAGAACAAAACCCTGTTTGGCAAGTGAATTTTTCAGACAGTGTTGAGACTAGTGTTTATATTGATGCCGGCACCGGTACCATTGTTAGCCATGTAGATGATGATAAGCGCTTTGCTGATTTTTTCTGGATGATTCATTTTATGGATTATGGCAAGCAAGGCGGCTTTAATAGCTGGCATCTTATTTTATTTGCCCTTGTAACGCTCTTATTATGTTTATCTGGGCTTTTTTGGACTATAGACAAAGCATTGGCTGGTCAATATCGCATAAGCTTTTCAAATAAAAAACGGGTCATTGATGTTAATAATGCTGATGGGACTAGCTTAGGCAAATTGGCATTCCCCCTTAACCAAAATATTTTAGATGCCTTGCTTGAGCATGATGTGGTATTACCCTCAAGTTGCGGCGGTGGCGGTAGTTGTGGACAATGTAAGGTCAATCTTGGTGCAAACGCGATAGCAACCTCAGCCGACTTAAGTCATTTTTCAGCGCAAGAGCTCAGCAATGGTTTCCGATTAGCTTGTCAACATTCATGTTCAACCTTAAATGAGTTAACCATATTACAAACCAGTAACGCTAAAAAATTAACCTTAAAATTAAGCAAAAGTACCTTTATCAGCCCATTTATTAAAGAGTTACGCTTTAAAACCACTGACAATAGCACCTTAAATTTTAAAGCTGGCGCTTATATGCGCTTTACTATTCCTGCGGCAACCGGACATACTATTCCACAGCAATTACCACCAGAGCTAGCAACTTACTGGCAACATATTGAGCCCCTAGATTATCAGCATCAAAATTGTAGTAAATGTTACTCTTTTGCCAACTACGATACCCAAGGTGATGAATTAGTCTTCACGGTAAAAATGCAAACTGCACCGGCTAAAAACATGTTACCCGGTATAGCATCAAGTTATATTTGTAATTTATCCGTAGGCGAAACCATAGAGGCGATAGGCCCATTTGAAGATTTTAATGCCATAACACCATCACAAAAGCATATGATTATGATAGGTGCAGGTGCTGGTATGGCGCCATTAAAATCTATTATTTTAGAGCAGTTAGAAAAATTTAAAAGCACTCGCACACTTCGTTTTTACTTTGGCGCACGACATCAAGTTGACTTAATTTATCAACAATTATTTGATGGCTTAGCACAAAAGCACGCCAACTTTAGCTATACGCCAGTGTTATCTCGCGCAGATCAAAACTGGCAAGGGGCAACAGGTTACGTACAAAAGGTAATTGCAGATTCATTTACTGAATTTGGCTCGGTTGATAACTTAGAGTTTTATATCTGTGGCCCCAAAGCGATGATGGCTGAAACTATCGATATGTTAAAAAATAATGGTGTACCAGAAAGCGCAATATTATTTGATGACTTTTCTTAATACCGTACAAAGTGACAAACATTTACGACCGAAGGTTAGAATATCCCTAAGTAATCTTTAGCCAATTTATAAGCTACATCAAAGCTCTGATTGGCATCAACATTAAAATCAGGGGTTACACCTTCCTGCTCCCAATTTGTATTCGTTACTGGGTGTATTGGAAATGCAACTGGCATATTAATACTGATAAATTCATTTACTTTCTGCTTTTTAGATATAAAAGCAACTCCCATCGTTTTTTCACCTACAATTACGGCTTTTTTTAACTGTTGCAGTGTGTAGCTAAAAAACTCGCCTGTTCCAGCAAGAAAAGCAGATGTGAGTATATAAACAGGGTAATTGTGTTTAAAATGTTTAAAGCCTAGATTTTTAGACGATTTTAAAATTTCAGTCTGGTGCTTCTTGTTATAAACCATAGTTGTCAGCGTTGTATTTTTCTCGACAAAAAAACTCATCATATATTGTGAAAGGGTTATTGAATCTCCTTCTACATCGCGTAAGTCAATAATTATGGCGTCTGTTTTAGTCAGATAAGTAAATGCTTTAAGCGCCTGTAATTCAGCCTTTGGGTTTTGGTAGAAGTGATTTAACTTCATGTAGCCAATATTACCTGGAAGTACTTCTATTTTATCAAAGCCAAAATTTTCACTATTGTTTTGTTTACTGTGTGCTTGGTGATCAATAATTACGTGAGAATTTGTGTCTATTATATTCAAATAACTATCACCGCTGACGTTACGAATCAACACGTCAAATTCATTAATAAATGTTCCTAACTCAATTGATTGATTAAATTCATTCGAAGCTAGTCTATATTTCAGACTTTTAGCAATTAGTGTCGATTTTTCAGAAAATATATAATCGCGCTCTAAAAGATGAATAACTTGGTTGATGCATTTTTTAATATCTTGCTGAGTAAAACTAGAAGCTGAGTTGACGGTTTGGAATGTTTGAGTTAAACCTACACTTAAACAAAGTATAGCTAGTAACAAGGTTATAATATATTTCATTTTTTTCCTTTATTTTCATACAATAAACTAATCAGCTGCACATGAGTCAGCCGAGATAAACTAGATAGAAAATAAGGTTAAAACTGAAAGAGTAATTTAGATTTATAAAGTAGATTACTAACTTTCCAGCCAGAAACAGATAAGCGTGAACTATATTTTAAAATAATATACCAAGGAGGCAATAATATTACGGGCTTAAAATGTCGATAATTTACAACTAACACAAAGAATATAGTGAGTAAGGCAATAAATATATAATCGACAAAAAGCTGGCTAATGTGGTTAAAATTAACGGCTTGATTGAAGTTAATTATCACGCCGTCGCTATTATCGGATTTATTAACTTCCACTACGGATACTTGAACAGGCGCTCCCTTTTCATATGAAAGAGGGGTGTTTATTTCATTGGTTGACATCATTAACGCTAATGCTAAAACAATAATTACAGGTGCGACAGTATAAAATAATCTTTGAAACAAAATCGAAATACCTTATCGCCTAGCTAAATTGGTTTTACAGTGTAGCATTTGTTAAAACTGAATTAAAATTGATTGCTAATCGTCACTTAGTCATTTTACTGACCACCAACCTCTTCATTCAAAATAAGGAATTATCCATCATTTGCTCTATCTCAACTTTGGGAGTTGAGCCATCTAAACTAACAGTTACCCATAATTTTTAATCATGTAATCGTTAGCGCTACTTTTCAAAACTTTTCACTTCAATAAATAGCGCATTTAATCACTTTTTAGTTAATTCCGCTTGTGGTTTTTATTAAAAATTCGTCGTAGCCCATACAACAAAGGATTTTTTCATTGGTATAGTAATTGCGCTTATCTTAAGAAATTAATTATGTTCAAAAGAAAGAAATATGAATAAACAGCAATTTTCACAAATCAAATGGGCTTTTACAGCCCTAATCACACTGATAATTTGGTCAATGCTAATTTGGCAATACTTGCATGATGGTGTACCAATTCACTACTTATTCCGTAACCCTGATTTACCGGCCATTTCAAATTGGTGGGGTGGATTTATCCTACCCGTACTTTCTTGGGTATTAGTAGGTCGTATTCAAAAGCGCATATTAAAGCTTTCTGATCTACAAAGCGCTCGACATTGCAAAATCACCTTAATTAACTTTGTTATTTCGCTGATATACGGTGCACTACTTTCATTGGCTTTTATATACGGATATGAAGAGGTTTCTTCTGTGATGTTCCCTGGAATACTCGTTTTCGCCGTATTTTTCAAAGTTTATCGGGAAGAGTTTCTATTAGGATTCATTCTTAGTATGAGTGTTACTTTTGGAGCCGTGTTGTCGACGTTGTTCGGCTCAATCATAGCTTCGATATCAGTGGTAATTTACTTTTTGGTACGATTTATTTGGTCAAAAGTACAAAATATTACTTCACGTAGTCGGGTAACCTAGTAATTAAATATAGCCTACAAGTGCACCAAGATTGACTGTTGGTCTTTCTTGGTCATTTTACTAACCACTAGCATATAAGAATTATCCATCATTCGTTCCATTTCACCTATGGGAATTGAGCCATCTAAAATGATCGAGTTCCATTGAGATTTAATCATGTAATTGTTAGCGCTACTAATTCAGTTCAAATAGATTATTTCGAACGATTCGACTATACTGCAAGTATTAACCATAATGAGTAATAGACCATGCAAGCACTCACAGCAAATGATGCTAAAACACAGTTTGGCGATATGTTATTAAAAGCTCAACGTGAGCCTGTTCAAATAAACAAAAACGGTAAACCCGTTGCTGTTGTAATATCAATAGATGAGTACCAGCAAATGGAAGAAGTTAAATTTGCTTTGTTACAAGAACGAGCCTACAGAGCTAAACTTGATGTTGAAAGTGGTAATTTAGCAGAAGGCGAACAATTTATGTCAGATTTAATCGCTGGAAAATTAGATTAAATGTTCACATATAAATTTACACAAGATGCTCGTGCCGATTTACTTAACATCAGAAAATATACGTTAAAAACATGGGGAAAAGAACAATCAGCAAAATACTTACATGAGCTAAACAAAACATTGCAGTTATTATCTGACAGCCCTTCTATAGGAATTCAAAGGACCGATATTTCACTAACAACTTTCAGCTTCCCTTATGCTAGTCATATTATTTATTACACGTTAGATAGTGATTTTTTAATCGTATTTGCTGTTTTACATAAAAACATGGTGCCCGAAAAGCATATAACCAATCGCAAACAGCAATAGAGCAGCATATAAATTTATAAATTACAAATGAAGTAATATCGACTGCTGATCTTTCTTGGTCATTTTACTCACCACAAGCATATACGAGTTATCAATCATACGTTCAATTTCGCCTTCAGGAATTGAACCATCTAAAATTACAGTTACCCATAATTTTTTATTCATATGATAACCCGGAATTACGGCTTTAAATATATCCCTCAACATTACAGCTTCATCAGGATCACATTTTAAATTCATCCAATAATGCGTTTTAGCTTCATCATCAACTTTAGCACTTTTAGCTGTAGAGCCATGAGCAATAGTGGCAAACATTTTATTTTTCACTCGAAATACTTTGACTTCGTCACCAAATGGATAATAAAGCGATGTTTCTGGCTTAGAGAGTAAATAAGTTTCCGCCTGTTGTACGTTCAAACTGTTAACCATTACTCTATGCCCCTTGTTTGCAATATTAAAATTACTTTTAATTTACCTTAAAAAAATGATTGATGAAATGTTATTCAAATTGAGGCGTTCTATTAATACAAGTAAAGTCGTTCTCTGCCTTTTAAAAAATGAGCTTTAGTTATGTGTAGTACGCCAAAACCTAAACGTAGAGTAAAAGTTAAAACTGCTAATGCTAGTGTTGGCATTTTGTCTGGTATGAGTAGTGAGAAAAGGCAGAGCTTTGCTCAACGAGCTAATCAAGCAAGCGCTCGTCGTATTGAAGCAAAAAAATTAAAACATCAAAAACAAAATAGTATGACTAACATAAGTTTTAAGCGCCGTAAAAGTACACAAAAAAAAGCCAAAACGAATAAACATCAATTTTGGCTTTTCTTATTGATCATTAGGTTTCTTAAAACCCCAATACATGATCTTATGCGTAAGTTAGTGTTTCCTGTTAGAAAACAACCGACACGCTAGCAGTACAGGTTGAAGTGTTTGTTTCACAAACTTGATAAGAGTATGAGCCACCACCTTTACGGTTTAAATTATCGGTATAACTATTACCGCCCATATCTGTTGCAATAACATTACCATCGCGGAAAATGTCGACATTAGTACTGGCACCAGACCAAGATAAATCAACCACTTGGCTACCACGTTCTTTATAACCATTAGCAGATAAAGTAAAGTCACCCGCCGGAGGAGGTGTAGTACCACCACAACTATTTACTGTTAAGTAATCACTGGCCGCTTTTGCCTGAACGATACCGTAACCAAAATAGTCATCTTTTCCTGAAGCACCTTGATCTTGAGCGGTTGCTTTCAAAGCATTGCGAATTTGAGTACCAGAACAATCATTATGATTAGACCACACTAATGCAGCAACACCTGAAACTGCAGGCGTTGCCATTGATGTTCCACTCATAAACCCATAGTCACTAGTACCAATATTGACACTAGCATTGCTCGCTGCAAGCAGTGCTGTTCTATCTTCAAGTGCTGTACCAACGGCAGGAATAGAGGTTAAGTTAGTGTCTCCTAGTGTACCGTATAACATGCCCGCTTCATTATTTATGATAATGGCACCAATACCGCCAGAATTTTCACAGTTTAAAACTTTGTCATGAAATGAAATCACCCCTCGATCAATCATACAAACATTACCATTGGCACCAGCATCAGTTGCTTCTGCTGTTCCCATATAATACGTATTTCCCGATACATTACCTGAGTTTTCCATTGCTGCACTAGCAAATACTGCACCGTCTGCAATAACACTTGACGTTGTTGCCATACCAGCAGGATAGGTTGATAGTGTACTTACACCACCTGCCGTTACTTCAACACAAGTTGTTTCATCAGCTCGACGACCTTTACCACAGTCAGGAAATTGTGAAAACGAAGCAATATTGTTATCGGCATCATTGGCTCCAATCATCATAACTGAGCTATAACCTGCCGGATATGAACGTGTGGTATCACCATCATTACCTGCTGCGGCAACAACTAAACCACCGGCATCAGTAAAAGCATTGAATGCATTTTCTTCAGTTCTATTTGCTCTGCCACCACCAAGACTCATACTTATGATATTAGCACCTGCAGCACTACATTTATCAGCAGCAAAAGCTAAATCTGAAGAGTAACCCCAACCGTCAGCGTTGAACACTTTAACAATGTGCAAATCAACACCGGGCGCCATGCCAACCACACCAACATTATTATTTGCTGCCGCAATAGTGCCAGCTACATGTGTTCCGTGTGGGCCTCTATTTTCATCCCAGTTACCTGTGCCTGAATCATTATCGCCGGTAATATTTGCCCAAACAAAATCTTGGTTAGAGCGATCTAAACCTGAGTCAATAATACAAACTTTCATACCAGCATTGGCTTGAAAAGTTAATTGATTAGCTTGGGATTGATAAACAGCATATGGCGTTACTTGCTGAGCCATTGGATCACCAGCGTCATCATTAAATAATGACATTAGGTGACGCTTTTCATCAACTTCAATTAATTTAATATGAGGATTATTCAATAACCCTTTAACTTGAGATAAGTCTTTTCCAGCGAAAGTAGCCGCAAGAAAACCATTACCATCAAGATTAATGTCTCCACCAAGTTTTTTAGCTAAAGCTTTAACAAGACCTTTGTTATTATTGTCAACTTGAATAGTAAAGCGCCCTGCTGAAACGTTGGTTGATGCGCTAGATAAAACAGCCACAGCGATTGCTGATATTGTAAACTTGAAATATTCATACAAATTCCTACTTCTATTATTGTGAGGTTGTTTCTCATCTATTTATAGTATGTGTTAAATAACACTAAGTTAATAATAGCTATGGATTGGTTGAAATATCAACAAAAAGGTTAACATTTTGTTACAAATACATGGTTTTTGTTTTAACAATATGAAAACTTTCAAGATTTAATTTACACAAAAACAGATCAAAATTAGTTTGTTTTTAATGGTGTATCCGGCTAACTAAAATTCGGTTACAAATATTAAGTGACTAATACGTTGAGCATGGCACAATAGGTTGAGTAATTTTTACTAGGAACGTAAATGAAAGTATTTTTCACCTTAATTTTTATCGTACTAACGAGCAGTAGCTATGCTTCAGAGCAAGCAGAACAACTATTTAATCAGCTTAAACCTTCGCTATATCAAATAAAATTAATAGATAAAGCCAGCGGTGAGAAATCGTCAATAGGCTCAGGCTTTCAAATTAGCAGCGATGGCATTATCGCCACAAATTATCATGTTATTTCAAGTTATGCCTTGCACCCAGAAAAATATCGCATTGAGTACTTAGACAGCCAAGGTAACAAAGGTAATTTATCGCTACAAAGTGTTGATGTTATAAACGATCTTGCTTTAGTTAAGCGTCAAGTAGACCACGACATGCAGTATTTTCAGTTATCAGAAAATACACCGCACAAAGGGGAACAATTATTCTCATTAGGTAATCCTCATGATTTAGGTATGATTGTTGTACCTGGCACTTATAATGGATTGAAAAAAGAATCTTTTAATGATCGAATTCACTTCACGGGTTCAATCAATTCAGGCATGAGTGGTGGCCCTGTTGTTAATAAACAAGCAGAGGTTGTTGGTGTCAATGTTGCCACATCAGGTAATTCTATTGGTTTTTTAGTACCCCATGACAAGCTTGTTAACTTATATCAAGCATTTTTAAAAACAGCACCTGAGTCTATTAAGGCGCAAATGGCTGAACAGTTAACAGACAGCCAGAACAAGTTAATGACCGCCATTTTAAATAGCCCTTGGCAAGAAAAACAGCTTGGCAAGAACGGGCTTATTCCAATAATTGACGTGCCTTTTATTCGTTGTTGGGGCGATTCAAATGCAGACAAAGCCGACGCGTTAATTTTAACCGCTGTAGCCAATTGTTCGTTAGATGAAAACACTTACCTTTCTTCTCGCTTTTTCACTGGTTCAATGGAGATAGAATTTCGCACTATGCAAGCGAAAGATATTGGCGCTAATAAATTTTATCGTTTATATCAACAACAAATTGCACGTGCTGGCGCTGGTAACCGCGCTGACAAAGAAAATGTCACTGAATTTCAATGTCATCATGATTTAGTAATGCCTGATAATAACGCAATAAATAATAAAGCCATTTTTTGTACTCGCGCTTATAAAAAATTTCCGGATTTATATGATGTCCTTTACTTAAGTGCTTCAATAGACAAAGAGCGGCAAGCTTTGGTGAGCCACTTTACGATTGCCGGTATTAGTCAAAGTAATGCTTTAGCCTTTACTCGTCAATTTATGGAGGCAGTGTCGTGGAAGTAGAAAGCATGAAAATAGATAACGTAGAAATAAATGAAATGCCCACAACAGATACAGAAACTGTCACTGGCGAAATCATTATTGAAGAAATCAGTCGTAACCATAAATTGCTGCATCGTCATAAATTATCTCAACAAAAAATTCATATTGGTCGTGATTATCATAACGATATTATTTTGGCTGATCCCCATGTTTGTCCAAGCCACTTAAGTATTGAACTAAATGATGGTCAGTGGAAAATTATCGACAACCAAACAGTTAATGGCTCTTATATTGAGAATATAAAAGAGAAGAAACACGCAGCCAACGAGCATATAGTGCAAGATGGTGATGTTATTACACTGGGAAAAAGCCAACTAAGAATATTATTTACTGATCATGCAGTAGAGCCAACGGTAGCTTTTAGTCCGTTTGAAAGCTTTATTAATTTGATGCGCCACCCATTAGCCATTTTATTAAGTGTGGCATTATTCACATTAATTGCCGGTGAAGTTTTTTATCTCAGTACAGCTAAAGAAGTTAACTTTAGCCAGTTATTAGTACCCACTATTGGAATGGCACTTGGGTTTGCTTTATGGCCAGCGGGGGTTGCCTTGGTGTCACACTTAAGCAAACACGATGCAAGGGTTATGGCTCAGCTTGGGGTGAGTTTTGCTTTCTTTAATTTCATGTGGCTGAGCGACTTGTTTGAGAGCATAGCCGCTTTTAACAGTGCTGCCGGTTCATTACTCCCCTTAGTGATGGTATTTATCTCTATTGCCCTTGCTTTTAGCTTGTTTTGGTTAAATGGCTATATTGGTTTTCATATGACAGCTAAACGTCGCATAGTGGTTGCAGCGAGTATTACTACGCTCTTATTTGGTGGTAGCTATTTAGTGCAATACAGTAATAAACCTGAATTCAACCCAAGGCCTCAGTACGATGCCACCATTATGATGCCTAGTTTTCTACTTGCCTCAAGTAGCAACGTAGATAAGTTTATAGAAGATAGTAGTAAGCTGTTTGAAAAAACGAATAAAGCAGCGTTAAAGCGCTAGAAAACATGGGAGCGGGGGAGTTTAGATCATCCCCTACTCACCTAACGCGATTAAAATCCCGCCTACATAGGTCTAGGAATAAATCCTACTGCATCGTAAACACTAGTAATAATTTTACTGGCTCGAGCTGATGCTTTTTCAGCGCCACTTTTCATTACTTGTTCAAGAAAGGCTGGGTCTGCTCGGTATTGATGATATTTCTCTTGAATAGGGGCTAACATAGCAACCACAGCTTCAGCGACATCACCTTTTAAATGACCATACATTTTATCTTCATACTCAGGTACTAAGCTATCTATTGACTTACCTGTTGCACATGACAATAAAGACAATAAGTTTGATACACCCGGTTTTTCTTCTAAATCATAATAAATACGTGCTTGTTCATCTGAATCTGTTACTGCACGTTTTATTTTTTTGGTTATTTTTTTTGGCTCTTCTAACAAACCAATAAAGTTACCAGGATTAGTATCCGATTTAGACATCTTCTTGGTTGGCTCAAGTAAGCTCATTACCCGCGCACCATGTTGAGGAATAAAAGGTTCAGGTACAGTAAAAATATCACCATAAAGATTATTAAAACGCGTGGCAATATCACGCGCTAGCTCTAAATGCTGCTTTTGATCATCACCAACAGGCACACTGTCAGCGCGATATAACAAAATATCAGCGGCCATTAACACCGGATAAGTAAATAAACCTGAATTCATATTGGCTTCAGATTTTTGTGATTTATCCTTATATTGGGTCATGCGGTTCAATTCGCCCATTTGCGTATAACAATTTAATACCCAACTAAGTTGTGCATGCTCCGGCACGTGTGATTGAATAAAAATAGTACTTTGCTGTGGATCAACACCACAGGCAAGGTAAAGCGCTAAGCCGTCCAACGTTGCCTTACGCAAGTCTGCAGCTTTAGGCCTAACCGTAATAGCATGTTGATCTACCAACATGTAGTAACATTCATGGCTAGACTGCATGTTGACCCATTGCTTTAATGCGCCCAAATAATTGCCAATAGTTAATTCACCTGATGGCTGACAGCCACTTAATACAATAGGTTTACTCATGATTTTCCTTTAAATGGGGTGCTTTACTG
>Ga0316205_10001007_pt1 | contig 39846 bp, 35 predicted proteins | sample 3monthpyrite_MG_FD_204941 | JGI IMG/M metagenome (GOLD analysis project Ga0316205, IMG submission 204941) | Microbial mat bacterial communities from mineral coupon in-situ incubated in ocean water Damariscotta River, Maine, United States -... | ecosystem: Environmental > Aquatic > Marine >...
TTCTATTTCTACTGGATCCACCGGCTGATCCATATTCCGTTCCTGTATCGCCATGTCCACGCGCTGCATCACCGCAACATCAATGTCGGGCCGTGGTCAGGGCTGTCGATGCACCCGGTGGAACACGCGATCTACCTGGGCTCGGTGTTCATCCACTTCGTTGTGGGCGCGCATCCGCTGCACATCATCTTTCACCTGCAATTCTACAGCTTAAGCGCCGTGACCACGCATTCAGGCTATCAGGGCCTGCTGATAAGGGACCGCAACCGCCTGTCACTAGGCACGTTTCATCACCAGATGCATCACCGCTATTTCGAATGCAATTATGGCTCGCTGGAAATTCCCTGGGACAAATGGTTCGGCTCGTTCCATGACGGCACCGTCGCCGCGAATGAACGGATGAAAGCGCGCCGCAAACGCCTGACCGGGCAGTAAGAACGCGTCAGGCGCCAGCGCGCAGGGACGCGCCGGTGCCCGCGTCGAACAGATGCAGCTGGCCGGCCTGCGGGCAGAGCGCGATGCGTTCGCCGGCGTGAATGCTGACTTGCCCGGGCTGGTGCAACGTCATCGCCGTGTCGTCATCCAGGGTGCCGTAGACATAGCTTTCCGTGCCCAGTTGCTCGACCGATCGCACCGTCATGGCCAGCGGTCCGCCTGCATCAACATCCATGTGACAGGCGCGGATGCCCAGTTCGATGGACGCGCCTGCGGGCGCGTCGAACCTGCCTTCAGGCAGGGCGATGCGCGCCCCGCAGGCCAGCGCCGCCGCACCGCCTTCCACCGTCCCGGCCATGAAATTCATCGACGGGCTGCCGATGAACCCGGCCACGAAGCGGTTGGCGGGATGGTTGAACAGGTCCAGCGGACGGCCGAACTGCTCGACGATCCCCTTGCGCAGCACGGCGATCTTGTCGGCCATGGTCATCGCCTCGACCTGATCGTGTGTCACATAGATCATCGTGTTGCCCAGCCGCGCGTGCAGCTCGGAAATCTCGCCGCGCATGGCGACGCGCAGCTCGGCATCCAGGTTGGACAAGGGCTCATCGAACAGGAAGATCTTCGGCTCGCGCACCACGGCGCGGCCAATGGCGATGCGCTGGCGCTGGCCACCGGACAGGGCGGCGGGGCGGCGTTCCATCAATTCGGTGATCTGCAACATGCGCGCCGCCTCATCGACGCGGCGGGTGATCTCGGGGCGCGGCATCGACATGTTTTCCAGCCCGAAGGACAGGTTCTGGCGCACCGACATGTGCGGATAAAGCGCGTAGCTTTGGAACACCATCGCCAGCCCGCGCTGCGCGGCGGGGACGTGGTTGACCACCTGCCCGTCGATGCTGACCTGCCCGTCGGTGACCTCTTCCAGCCCGGCGATCATGCGCAACAGCGTGGACTTTCCGCAGCCCGACGGGCCAACGAACACGCAGAATTCGCCCGACTGGATCTGCATGTCGATCCCGTGGATCACCTCGGTAGCGCCGTAGGATTTGAAGACCGCGCCCAGCGTCAGATCAGCCATTACTTGCCCCCTGTATTGGCAATGCCGGTGGTGATGTATTTTTGCAGGAAGACAAAGACCAGCGTGGTCGGGATCAGGCTGACCACGGTCATCGCCAGCCGGTAGTTTTCCTGGCTGACATATTCGCCCCGGAATTCCAGCAGGCACAGCTGGATCGTATAGGCTTCCTTGGTGGTGGCGATGGCGACCAGCGGCAGGATCAGGTCGTTCCAGCGCCAGATGACCGACAGGATCCCCAGCGCGGCCAGCGCCGGCAGGGCCAGCGGCAGGATGATCCGCCAGTAGATCTTCCATTCCGACGCGGCATCCATGCGCGCCGCTTCCATCAGTTCATCGGGAATCGTCAGCATGTATTGGCGCAGCAGGAACACCCCCGCCGGGGTCGCCGCGCCGGGGATAATGACCCCCCAGATGGAACCCGACAGCCCGGTGGCCGAGATCGCCTTGAAGACGCCGACCAGCGTGATTGTCGGCGGCACCATCAACGTGGCCAGGATCACCAGGAAAAACGTGATCTGCCCGCGAAACCGGTATTTCGACAACGAAAACGCGGCCATGGAATTGATCAGCAGGGTCAGAAAGGTGGCGATCACCGTGACCAGCAGCGAATTGGTGAAACAGGAAGCGAAGTTGACATTGACGCCGTAGGCGCGTCCGGTCAGCGGTTCGAGATAATTGCCCCAGGACGGCTCGACGATGCGGTTTGCCACCGCGCCCGCCGTCGGCACCCGCACCACGCCGTCCACGCTGTTGTCCACGCGGCGGGCGGCGAAAACATCGCGCGATGGATCGAACGAGGGGGCGGCCCATTGCGTCGGCACGCCGGTCTCCGGGGCCGGCGCCGTGACCAGGATCTGGGTGACAAGCCGGTTGGGCTGAAAGGGCGCGACGCCCAGGAATTCCGACACAAGGCGGGTTTCCCCAGGGGTCAGGTCCGCCAGCACCGCGTTCAGGTCCAGATCGGCGCGCGTGGCGGCGGGCATGGACGGGTAGCGCAGCAGCCATTCGGGCAGGCCCCTGGCGTCGATCAGCGCGCGGGTCTGCGGCGGCACCTGCCCAAGATGCGAGCGCAGCGCATAAAATTCGCGCCCGTTCAGCCCCGCCAGAAAACCGGGCACATCGCGCGCCGCGCGTTCCTGTTCGCTCAGATCCGACCAGTTCAGCACCCAGTCGGGCAGGCCCGGGATGATGAAGATCTCGCGCCCGTCCGGGCCATACACCGTGGCTCGCGCGACCCGTTCGAAATCCGACGGCAGAAGCGCGATGTCCTGACGCTCCAGCTGGGCCCGGGATTTGACCGAGTTCAGCGCGATCCAGCCGACCGGCAGAAGGATCAGAAGAAATCCCAGGATCAGATAGCCATAGGTCAGCCAATCGACCCACGAAAGCCGCCCCTTGCCATGGGTGCGGGTCAGAAAGGCGCGCGCGGTGCTCATCGCCTTGCCTCGCGTCCCGAAAGCCAGATCTGGATCAGCGACAGGACGACCAGCACCAGCGCCACCAGCAGCGACGCCGTGGCGGCAATCCCCAGCCCGTTGGCCGTGGGTTGCCCGCGCAGGCCCGACGTCTCGAAGATATAGGCCACCAGCGAGGTCCAGCGCACATTCATCGCATAGAGTTCCTCGAATGCCTGAAACGCCTTGATCAGCGCCAGCACGAAGACCACCAGCATGGTGGGCATCAGCAGGGGCAGGGTGATCCGCCGCAACATGCGGAATTCCGACGTGCCATCCATGCGCGCGGCCTCATAAAGATCCTTGGGGATCGCCTGAAGCCCGGCCAGCAGGATCAGCATGTAAAACCCCAGATGCGCCCATGTGTAGACAAAGATCGACCAGAACATGGTCCAAAACGGATCGGTCAGCCATTGAACGGGCTCGTCGATCCAGCCCCAGTCCAGCAGCGTCAGCGACAGCACGCCCTGCCGCTTCAGGATCAGCGTCCACAAGAAACCGACCACGACCGGCGACAGCATGACCGGATAGAAGAACACCGATCGCCAGAACCCCCGGCCGACGATCTTGCGGTTCAGCGCCAGCGCCGTGCACAGCGCGAAAAACACCATGATCGGCACCTGAAAGATCACGAACACGAAGGTCGAGGCGACGGCGCTGAGGAACTTGTCGTCCTCCTGATTGGCCATGCCGGTGTCGATGGAGGTTTCCGACAGAAGACGGCGCAGATTGTCGGCGCCCGCCCAGTCGCGCGATTCGAAATTGATCGACTGCCCTTCGGTCACCGAAAACCCCATGTTGATGAAGAACGGCGCGAAGGTGAACAACCCGAAGATCAGCATGTTGGGCAGCAGGAACAGATAGGGCAGGCCGGTGGACCCGGCCAGCCGCTGCGCCATTTCCAAGGGCCAGCCCAGCATCGACATGAAGCGGCCGAACAGCGGGCCGGTGGGGCGCGTGATCGCCCAGCCGATGGCCAGGTAGACCAGGAAGGCATAGGGCCAGCCGGAATTTCCGAACGCATTCTGCAGCGCATCGAGCATCGGGGTCTCCGGCTGGGCCTGGGTTACTTATTCCGCGATCTGCGCGGCGATGTCGGCGTCCATGGCGGCCAGCGCCTCGTCCAGCGTCATTTCACCGGTAATCGCGCGGGTCAGGTAGTCAGGCACGACACCGTAGATGACGAAGTTCTTGGCGTAGCCCTGGAAAGTATAGGCCTGCGGTGTCGTTTGCGCGGCCGTCACGGCGTTTTGCGCAAAGACACGCAGCGCCGCCGATACTTCGGGCGAGGCGTCGCCATAATCCACGCCCGATGCCTGAAGCCCCTGATGCGCGGGGATGTTCAGTGTCTGGCTGGCGAAGCTGGCGGCCTGTTCGGTCTGCGCCAGGAAATCGATGAAGGCCGCGGCGGCTTCGGGCTTGTCGGTGCTGTTGAAGGCGACGATCGCCGCGCCGCCGGGCATCGCGCCGCAGCCGCCCGGGCCGCAGGGCGCCGGAACCGCGCGCCAGTCGAAATCGGTGATGTTGGTGGCGAAGTTGTTGATCATCCACGAGCCCGACATCAGCATCGCGACCTCACCGGACAGGAACAGCGGCGCGGCGTTGCGGTATTGCGTGCCCGACCCGGCGGGCCAGCCCTCGGCCGGCATCAGCCCGGTCCGGTGCCATTCGACAAAGGTTTCGGCAAAGCTGCGGAACCCGTCATCGACAAAGATAGGCTGTCCCGCGTCATCGAAGAACTGCGCGCCAAAGGAGAACGCCGGGCCCGCCACACGATGCGCGGTGCGGTCCATGGCCAGACCGGCAGTCAGGCCCAGCGTGTCGCGCACCTGCGTCAGGGCGTCGGCCCAGTCCAGCCAGGTCGCGCCGTCGCCGGGCATGTCCACGCCCGCGTCCTCGAACATCGAGACGTTGACATAGGGGCCGGTCACGGTCAGCTGGGTCGGCCAGCCGTAGATCCCCTGGTCCGTGCCGCCCGCGGCGCGCATCCAGGCCAGCGTTGCCCCGTAGTTTTCTTCCCAGAAGGCGGTGTCGACATAGGGGGTCAGATCCAGATAATACGGGTTCAGCCCGCCCAGATTGGTGACACGCGCGACATCGGGCGCGGCGCCCGACTGAAGCTGGTTCTCCAACTGGTCGCGGATGATGTCATAGCCGACAATATCCATGGCAACGGTGTGCCCGGTGGCGGCGGTAAAGGCCGGCAGCATCTGGGCGATCACATCGCATTCGGTGCCGTCCTGGTAGCACAGGAAGCTGATTTCGTCGTTGGCCTGCGCCGACAGCGTTCCGGCCAGCAGCGCGGCAATCGGCAGGCTTGCGAGTTTGAGCGTGGATTTCATGGTTTCCTCCCTTGGAAATCGGTCGTTGGTCTGGGTTGCTGGCCTTATTGCGGCCCTTTGAACAAATGCCCGAACCCCTTGTCGAAAAAGACAAGCGGATCGGAGTCCTGATGCGCGGATGTTACCACGTTCTGTATCAAGGTGATGTGGTCCCCGGCCTCCACGCGGGTGAAGGGCGCGGTCTCGAACCGGGCCAGGCAGCCTTCGATCAGCGGCGGGCCGTCGGGGGTGTCAACCAAAGGCAGGCCGTCGAAAGCGCCGGAATCGCGGGTCAGCGCCAGGCACTGCGCGCGTTGGGCCGCCGAAAGGATATGAATGGCGTGCTGCGTGGTTTCCTCGAAGGCGGGGCGGCGGCGGCTGTCCTTGTGGATGCTCCACAACACCAGCGGCGGCTCCAACGAGACCGAGGCAAAGCTGTTGACGACAATCCCCACAGCCCGCCCGCGATGGCGCGTCGTGATCAGTGCAACACCGGTCGCGAACTTGGACAGCGCATCGCGAAAGGTCCGGCTGTCGAAGTCCTGGCTCGGGGTCATGTCGCTCATCCTCAGGGCACCTCATGTCCGTTCGCGGCTTCATAGAGTGCGAACCATGTCGCGCGGTCCATCGCCACCGTGCAGGCATCCGACAGGCGCTTGATGCGGTCCAGCGCATTGGTGCCCATGACGGGAATGATCCCCGCCGGATGCGCCAGCAGCCATGCGACAGCGACGGCGCTGATATCAAAGCCGTGCCGGTCGGCCACGGTTTGCAGCGCTGCGCGCAAGGCGGCGCTGGACGCGCCAAACAACGATCCGCCGCCCAGCGGGGACCACGCCATGGGATTGACCCCGCGTTCCTGCAAATGCGCCAGATCGCCATTGGTCAGCGCCGCGTTGGCGGTCAAAGACAGTTCGATCTGGTTGGTGGCCAGCGACGTCTTCATCGCCGATTGCAGCAGGGCCCAGTCATGCGGCTTGAAATTAGACACGCCCACCGCGCGCACCTTGCCACCGGCGACGAGTGCATCCAGCGCGGCGCCGGTTTCACGATGGTCCATGAACGGGTCCGGGCGGTGGATCAGCAACAGGTCGATCTGTTCGATCCCCATCAGGGCCAGCGAGGTATCGACCGACGAAAAGATATGCGCGCGGCTGGTGTCATAGTATTTCACCGGCGCGCTGGCGTGGCGGCCACAGGGCGCGACAATATCGCATTTGGTGACGATCTCGATCTGGTCGCGCAATCCGGGCGCCGTTCGCAGCGCGTTGCCCAGAATTTCCTCGGCCCCGTAATCACCGTAAATATCCGCCTGGTCGATCGTCGTGATGCCCTGCGCCAGGCAGGCATCGATCTTGGCCCGCACATGCGCGGGCGAGGTATCCGGATCATCCCCGATGCGCCACATCCCGTAGGCGATGCGGCTGAAGCTCAGGTCCGGGGTCAGCGAAATTCTTTCCATCAGCGGCGTGGTCCATTTCCAAGGGGGGTCGCGGGGGTGCCCGCCGGCACCCGGCCATATTCCTGCGGCAACGAACAGGTTGCCAATTCGGGCAGGATCAGTTTTCCGACCCAGTCACATTCATCCAGATGCGGATAGCCCGAGAAGATGAAAGCACGTATGCCCATGTCCTGGTAGTCCTTGATGCGCGACAGGATCTGATCGGCGGACCCCACCAGCGCCGCCCCGCAGCCCGAACGCGCACGCCCCACGCCGGTCCACATCAGCGGTTCGATGAACCCCTCCATATCCGCCAGTTCGCGGTTGCGCGCCTGTTTCGATACCCCCAGCGAGCCGGCATCCAGCGCGCGTTCGCGGATCGCCTTGCCCTGATCGTCGTCCAGCCTGGAGACCAGTTCGCGGGCGTATTCGCGCGCCTCGGCCTCGGTCTCGCGCACGATCATGTGGACGCGCAACCCGTAATCCAGCGTGCGCCCGTAATCGCTGGCGCGGGCCGCCACGGTTTTCATCCGGCCGGCCAGTTCGTCCTGGGTTTCGGGCCACATCAGGTAGACATCGCAATGTTCCGCGCACAGATCGACGGCATCGGGGGAATAGCCGCCGAAATACAACAGCGGACCGCCGTTCTGCTGATAGGGTTTTACCGGATCGGTGGTCAGCCCTTCGAACTGGTAAATCTCGCCGTGGTGGTTGATCTCGTCGCGCGTCCAGGCCTGGCGCAGAATCTCCACCACCTCGCGGCTGCGCTGGTAGCGATAGGGCGAGGGTTCCTTCTGCCCCGGAAAATCGCTGCTGATGATGTTGACGGTCAGCCGCCCTTCCAGCATGTGATCCAGCGTCGCCAGGGTGCGCGCCAGCATGATGGGCTGCATTTCACCGCAGCGCACGGCGGCCAGCATGTTCATCTTCGACGTCAGCGGCGCGCAGCCGGCCACGAAGGACAGCGTATCCTGCCCGACCTGATAGGACGACGGGCACAGGATGTTGCGAAAGCCGTTTACCTCGGATCGTCTGACGATCTCCGAGCAATGTGCCCACGACGACCGCAGGTCCCCGTCCGGCACACCCAGATACCGATAGTCATCCGAGCACAGCGCGGCGAACCAGGAAACCTCGGCCGCGTTCAGATCAGGAGAGGTGATGGGCACAATCGACATGGGCATCTTTCTTCCTTGCGTGCCCTCAGTAAGTCATGCAATTTATCCTAAATCAATAATGTATCAATTGCATCGTCCCCATGCCCGGTTCTGTTCCCGATTCTGCCGCCGGTTCGGCCTCTGGTTCGGAGCGCGGCGCGTTGCCGACCTATCTTCAGATCAGCGAGGCCGTGGCCCGGGACATCCAGTCTGGCCGGTTGCTGGATGGCGAGAAACTGCCACCTGAACGGGTGATGGCGGCGCAGTTCGGCGTTGCGGTCGGCACCCTGCGCAAGGCGCTGACCCGGCTGGAGCGGCACGGCCAGTTGCGGCGGGTCCAGGGCTCGGGCAATTACGTGCGCCAGGCCGCAAACACCGGCAGTGTCTACGCTTTTTTTCGCCTGGAGCTCTTGCAGGGTGGCGGTTTGCCGCGGGCGCGTCTGCTGTCGCTGGATCTGTTGCCCAAGCCGCCTGACGCCCCGAATTTTGGTGCCGCGCCCGATGCCTTCCGGTTTCGCCGCCTGCGCCTGCTGGATGACACACCCGTCGCGCTGGAGGAAATCTGGCTCGATCGGGTCGCCGCGCGGGGTCTGAACCCTGATGACGTGTCGGAATCGCTCTATCATCTGTATCAGACGCGGCTGGGTCTGTTGATCACCCGTGCAGAAGATCGCATCGGCCTGGCCCCGGTGCCCGATTGGCGTGTGGATCAATTCGGATTGCCCACCGAATCGCCCGCCGGCTACATCGAGAGAATCGCCTTCGATCAGCGCAACGCACCGGTCGAATTTTCCCGCAACTGGTTCGACACGCGCGTCGCGCGCTATGTTTCGCGCCTGAAATAGGACACGCCCATGACCACCCACTACGGACTGATCGGCTGCGGCATGATGGGCCACGAGCACATCCGGAACATCCAGCTTCTGCCCGACACCGCCGTGTCCGTGATCTTTGAGCCCGATCCGGGGATGCGCGCGACGGCGCAGGCGCTGGCCCCCGGCGCGATGATGGTTGACAGCCTGGAGGCGCTGCTGGCGCACGCCCCGCTGGACGCCCTGGTCATCGTCAGCCCCAATTTCCGCCATGTCGAGCAGCTGGAGCAGATCGCGGCCAAAGTCACGGTGCCGATCCTGTGCGAAAAGCCGCTCTATACCGCGCCCGAAGATCTGGCGCGGGTGCGGGCGCTCAAGGCAAGCTACGGCGCACCGATCTGGGTGGCGATGGAATACCGCTACATGCCGCCCATCGCCCGGCTGATCGAACGAGCGCATGATGTGACCGGCGGCATCCGGATGCTGACCATCCGCGAACATCGCTTTGCGTTCCTTGAAAAGGTCGGTGACTGGAACCGGTTCAACGACCAGTCGGGCGGCACTCTGGTCGAAAAATGCTGCCATTTCTTCGACCTGATGCGCCTGATCCTGCGTTCGGACCCGGTGCGGGTCATGGCCAGCGCGGCGCAGGATGTGAACCACCTGGACGAAGTCTATGACGGGCGGCGCTCGGACATCTGGGACAATGGGTATGTGATCGTCGATTTCGCCAGCGGCGCGCGCGCGATGCTGGAATTGTGCATGTTCGCCGAAGGGGCCGAGTATCAGGAACATGTCCATGCCGTGGGCGCGCGGGGCAAGATCGAATGCTTCGTTCCGGGGCCGGGCCGGTTCTGGAACCCGGCGCGGGGCGCGGCGCCGGTGCCGCATCTGCTTGTCAGCCCGCGCGATCAGTCCGCCAGCACCCGCGTCGATGTGCCGGTGGACGCGGGTTTGCTGGCGGCGGGCGATCATAACGGATCGACCTTTTACCAGCACCAGCGGTTCTTGCAGGTGGTGCGCGGCGCCGGCGCGGTCGAGGTCACGCTGGATGACGGGATCTGGTCGGTGCGCATGGGCCTGGCCGCGCAACAAAGCGCCGCGGAACATCGGGCGATCACGCTGTAGATCCGCCTCGGAGGGGCAGGGGCGGTGGCAGCTGGGTTCGATCGAGCAGATTGAGCCTTGCCGACAGGCGCAGTCCAAGGCGGATGGACGCCTGTCCGGCAAAGCCCTGCCTGGGCCGACACGACATCCCATGATGCGATACCGATCCACGCTGAATACAACGCGGTGCACGAGACCCCAAAGCAAACCACAGATCACAGAGCGAGGTGAAAAGCGCGCCCAAGGGGCGTTCAGGATGGCGGAAGGAGAGGACTCTTCCACAAACTCGCTCGGCGAAGCGCTTCGCATTGGCCCGCGATCTACGACCGGGCCTACCGGCAGGCAAACATCGCGGGCCGCGAGGGGTTCGACTGGTTTTATGCATCGGCGGCGGATCGCACCGCCCAGGTGCGGACCGCCATCACGGACGGCGCTGCCGCCAAGCCGTGGGTCTCCCGCTACAAGGATCTGCGCGCCTGGTGGTCGAACCCGCACTACAACCGCCCGGACAGGGTCGAGAGCGCGGCGCCGACGGCATGGGCGCCGCAGTCCAAGCCGATCTGGTTCACCGATCTCGGCTGTCCGGCCATCGACCGTGGGACGAACCAGCCGAACGTGTTCTTCGACCCGAATTCGTCGGAGAGTTTCACGCCGCATTTTTCGCGGGGCTGGCGCGATGACGCGATCCAGCGCGCCTATCTTGAGGCGACGTATCTCTGGTGGGGCGTCCCGGCGAACAACCCGATGTCCTCGGTCTACGGCGCCCGCATGGTGCATGTGGCCTTGTTGTTTCGCGGCGGGGTCCAGGGCCAGGTGCAGGTGCAGGTGCAGGGAGCGACCTCACGCTACAGAAACTAGATCAACGACATGAAATCCCACACCGAATAGGCGTGGTGCTGCATGAAGACGCGAAAATACCTCGGCGTTGCAACGGAAGTATAGATCGGGTGATCACTCAGCCTGTCGCGCAGCGACACGGCGAAATCTTCGTCTTCTGCAAATGCGCTGGTCGGCCTGGCTTCTCTCCGGTCATTCGCCGGCTTTCTCATGCGCATCGGGGGCAAGGCGCAAACCCCCGAAATTCTGGAGAAAATCGACAATCCCGTCAATTTCCTTTCCGGTCTTCAACTCGGCCATGACATAGGGCCGTCCGTCGCGCATGGCCTCGACATCCCGCCGGTATTGCTCGAGCGAGACGCCGACATGGGGGGCGAGGTCGCATTTGTTCACCACCAGCAGGTCGGAGCGGGTGAGCGCCGCCCCGCCCTTGCGGGGGATGTCCTGCCCTGCCGCGACGTCGATAACGTAGATCGTCAGATCCACAAGCTCCGGGCTGAAAGTGGCGGCGAGGTTGTCGCCGCCGGATTCGATCAGAACGAGGTCGAGGTCGGGTAAGCGGGCGCGCAGGTCCGCCAGCGCGGCGAGGTTGATCGAGGCATCCTCGCGGATCGCGGTATGCGGGCAGCCCCCGGTTTCGACGCCCCGGATGCGATCGAGCGGCAGCACCTGGGCGCGCATCAGAAACTCGGCATCCTCACGCGTGTAGATGTCGTTGGTGATAACGGCCATCGAAAGGCGCGGGGCAAGCGCACGGGCAAGCGCGGCGGTGAGCGTCGTCTTGCCGCTGCCTACGGGGCCACCGATGCCAACACGCAGCGGGCCGTTGGGAGAGGTCATGAGCGGAAAATCCTTGTGGTCAGGGTTTCGTGGTCGAGGCTCGACAGGTCGGAAGCGAAAGTGCAACTGCCAAGGTCGTCAAGCGTCGCGTGCAGCGCCTCGGCTGCGAGGCGCCCGATCAGGGGGGCAAGGCCGGCCAGGATCTCCTGCCCCGCGCTCTGGCCCAGCGGCACATGGCGCACGGCGATGGTGGCGAGGTTGCTGGCGAAATTCTGCAGGTAAAGCAGCAGCGTTTCCTCAAGCGGCAAGCCGGCCAGGCGGGTGGCGGCGCCGACGGCCACGGGCATGGGCCATTCGGGCAGGTCGGCCTCGCCGCTGCCCCTCAGCGCCGCTGCGAAGGCCGCACCCTGCGCTCGGGTCTCTGCCGCGCGTTCGGCCCCAGCCGCCAGGGCGAGCGCCAGATCGGCGAGTCCTTCGCGCGCGCCATCGCCTTCTGCTCGCCAACTTGCGGCCAGCAGGATCGCATCGTTGCGCCCGGCGCCATGCTCGAGCCCTGCCGCGAACCAGTCGCGCACGCTCGCTGCCCCGGTGACGCGCCCCGCCGCCACCTCGGCCTCCAGCCCGTGCGAGAAGGCGAAGCCGCCGGTGGGAAAGGCCGGGCTCAGCCAACGGGCAAGGGTAAGGAGGGCCGCCGGTTGCATCAATGGCTGTGCCCGTGCTCATGCCCATGGGTGCGCCCGTGGCCATAGGCGCCGCCTTCCGGCGTGAAAGGCTCGACAACCTCGCGCAAATGCCCTCCCAGCCCCTCGATCATCTCGCCCAGCACATGATCTCGCGCGATCAGAAGCCGGACGGGCTCGATTTGGCAAGGTGTATGGCGGTTGCCGATATGCCAGGCAAGGCGCGGCAGATCGCCGGTGATCTCGTAAAGGGGCTCTGGCGCGGCGATCACTTCGATCAGGCGGCCATCATCGAGCGCGAAGGCATCGCCGTGACCGAGCGAGGTGGTCTGAGGCAGGTCCACCAGAAATTCCTCGCCCGCGTCGGTGGTCAGCACCTTGCGGCGCAGGAAACGCTCTTCATAGGTGAGCGTCACCTGCGCATCGCCATGGTGGGCATGGGTGGTGGTGCACGCGGTGGGCAGAGTCATGCCTTCCCCCTCAGAATAGGAAATACCGCTGCGCCATCGGCAGCACCTCGGCGGGCTCGCAGGTCAGGAGCTCGCCGTCGGCACGCACCTCGTAGGTCTCGGGGTCCACCTCGATCTTCGGCAAGGCATCGTTGAGCACCATGTCCTTCTTGCCCAGCCTGCGCGTGTCTTTCACCGCCACGCATTCCTTGCGCAAGCCCAGCTTCTCGCCGATCCCCGCCTCTTGCGCCGCGGCGCTGACGAAGGTCACGGCGCTGGCCTCGACCGCCCGCCCCAGCGCCCCGAACATGGGCCGCGAATAGACCGGCTGCGGCGTCGGGATCGAGGCGTTGGCGTCGCCCATCTGGCTCATGGCAATCGAGCCGCCGATCAGCACCATGTCGGGCTTCACCCCGAAAAACGCCGGATCCCACAGTACCAGATCGGCGCGTTTGCCTTCTTCGATGGAGCCGATCTCGTGGCCGATCCCGTGGGCGATCGCCGGGTTGATGGTGTATTTGGCGATGTAGCGGCGCACCCGGAAATTGTCGTTCTCGCCGGTCTCTTCCGGCAGGCGCCCGCGTTGCAGCTTCATTTTGTGGGCGGTCTGCCATGTGCGGATGATCACCTCGCCCACACGTCCCATCGCTTGGCTGTCCGAAGCGATGATGGAAAATGCGCCCATGTCGTGCAGGATGTCCTCGGCGGCGATGGTCTCGCGCCGGATGCGACTCTCGGCGAAGGCCACGTCCTCGGGGATGTTCTTGTCGAGATGGTGGCAGACCATGAGCATGTCGAGATGCTCTTCGAGCGTGTTGACAGTGTAGGGCCGTGTCGGGTTGGTGGAGGCGGGCAGCACGTTTGGTTCGCCCGCCACGCGGATGATGTCGGGCGCATGGCCGCCGCCGGCACCTTCGGTGTGGAAGGCATGGATGGTGCGGCCCTTGAAGGCGGCCGTCGTGGTTTCGACAAAGCCCGACTCGTTGAGCGTGTCGGTGTGGATCATCACCTGCACGTCCATATCCTCGGCCACGCTCAGGCAAGTGTCGATGGCCGCGGGCGTGGTGCCCCAGTCCTCGTGCAGCTTGAGGCAACAGGCGCCGGCCGCGACCTGCTCGATCAGCGCGGCAGGCAGCGAGGCATTGCCCTTGCCGGCAAAGCCGAAGTTCATCGGCAGGCCGTCCACCGCCTGCAACATCCGACCGATATGCCATGGCCCCGGCGTGCAGGTGGTCGCAAGCGTGCCATGCGCGGGCCCGGTGCCGCCGCCCAGCATGGTGGTGATGCCGGAATGCAGCGCGTCATCCACCTGCTGGGGGCAGATGAAGTGGATATGGCTGTCAAAGCCCCCGGCGGTCAGGATCTTGCCCTCGCCCGCGATCGCCTCGGTGCCGGGGCCGATGACGATATCGACGCCGGGCTGGGTGTCGGGATTGCCGGCCTTGCCGATCTTGGCGATGCGCCCGTCCTTGAGCCCCACATCGGCTTTGATGATGCCGGTGTGATCGACGATGAGGGCATTGGTGATGACGGTATCCACCGCACCCTCGGCGCGGCTCGCCTGAGACTGCCCCATGCCGTCACGGATCACCTTGCCGCCGCCGAATTTCACCTCTTCGCCATAAGTGGTCAGATCGCGCTCGACTTCGATGATGAGGTCGGTATCGGCCAGCCGCAGCTGGTCGCCGGTGGTCGGGCCATACATTTGGGCATAGGCGGGGCGAGAGATTTTCGTGGACATTACAGCTCTCCCATGACTTGGCCGTTGAAGCCGAACACTCGCCGCGCACCGCCGATCGGCACCAGTTGCACCTCACGCCGCTGCCCCGGCTCGAAGCGCACCGCCGTTCCGGCGGCAATATCGAGCCGCATGCCATGTGCCGCGGCGCGGTCAAACTCGAGCGCCGCATTGGTCTCGGCGAAGTGGTAGTGCGAGCCCACCTGCACCGGCCGGTCGCCGGTATTGGCCACCTCCAGCACCACCGCCTCGCGACCCGCGTTCAGCTCGATCTCGCCTTCGGCAGGAAACAGTTCTCCGGGGATCATGGCCGCACCTCACCCGATTGCCAGCGCGACACCGGCGAAGGCCGTCGCCCCGCCCAGCAGGCGCAGCAGCCGGCCGCCATCCATGTGCCGCGCTGCAGTGCCCAGCACCAGCCCGGCGCCGTGAAGCGCGGCCGTGGAGGCCAGGAAACCGACCCCGTAAAGGATTCCGGCCGCGCCGCTTTCGGCGCCATGTGCGATACCGTGCGCGGCACCGAACAGCATGATCGCCGGCAGCGCGGCGGCAAGTGGCGCACGCAGCGCAAGCGACACCGCCGCACCGAGGCAGATCACCGAGGCCAGAATCAGCGGCTCAATGGCAATGCCCTGCCAGCCCCCCATGCCCAGCATACCACCCAAGGCCATCGACAGCAGAAAGCCCCCTGGCAGCGCCCAACGCGCCCGTCCGCCGGTCTGTGCGGCCCAGAGCCCGACCGCCAGCATTGCCAGTACATGATCCGCTCCGCTCAACGGATGCGCGAGGCCGGCGGTGATACCAGCGGTCGGATTCCCCGGATGTGCGAACGCAGCCCCTGCAACCGAAATCATCGGCGCCGCCAGCGCAGCAATTCGAAAATACTTCATACTGTTGTCCTTTCCTTGGCTTACAATCAATCTCGGATCGGGCGATGCACCGTCACCAGCTTGGTACCGTCGGGGAAGGTCGCCTCGACCTGCACCTCGTCGATCATCTCCGCCACACCCTCCATGCAATGCTCGCGCCGGACCACATGCGCCGCTGCCTCCATCAGATCGGCCACCCGCCGCCCATCGCGAGCGCCCTCGAGCACGAAATCGCTGATCAGCGCGATGGCCTCGGGATGGTTGAGCATCACGCCGCGCTCGAGCCGCCCCCGCGCCACCATCGCCGCGAGGCTGATCAGGAGCTTGTCCTTTTCTCTCGGTGTCAGGTTCATCTCGTCCTCTCAGATCTGCCATACGCTCGGCACCCGCGCGCCGGGAAAGCCGTTCAGAAAATGGCCGAGCGCGCGTTTCAGCGGCTGCAGATCGGCGGCCATCCACCGCACCACCAGCCGCCCCTCCCAAGCCGAGGCCGCCGCGCGCAGCCCCTCGGCGGGCAACAGCCCGCGCGCCACATCAACCATGGCTTCGGCATCGGGAGCAACCAAAACCAGCACCGCCAGCGCCCGCGCGCTATCGAGAAGTGCGCGCCGCCCCGCCAACGCCCCGACATTGCCCTCAAGCCGCAGCGCCTCGGCATGGATCAGCCGCCCGCCGCGCCGGATGCGCCAGTTGTCGGTGATCGCGGCCCGGCTGAGCGCCTCGCCCATCGCCCGCCGTCCCAGGACCAGCGTTTCGAGCCCCAGAAAACGCGCATCCGGCGCCATCTCCACCTCGAGCCGGCGCGTCATTGCAGCGTGCTCGAACAGGATCGTCTCCTGTGGCAGCCAGTGCAGCGAAGCACCCGGTCCAAGCGCCAGGCGATTGGCAATCTCGGCCCGCCCCCCTGCCGCGCGATAGATTCGCTCGGCCGCCTGCGTTGTCAGCACCGCGCGCGCCCCGCCGGCAAGCCGCAAATCGACGGAAAATCTGTCGCCGCCAGTCAGCCCGCCGGCGGTGTTGATCACGACAGCCACCGGATCGCCACCGAAGGCATTGGGCAGCAGGCAACGGCCGCAGCCCTCCTGGCGCAGCCTTTGCAGCCCTCGGGCGGTGAAGCCGAGCCCAATGTGCCCGCGCGCACGCTGCGGGCGCGGGGCCGTGGGCTCAGACGGTAAGGTGACGCTGGACATCCGTCTCCACCATATCCGCCCGGTCGCCGGCCATCACGATCTCGCCCCGGTCCATCACCGCGAAATCATCCGCCAGATCACGGGCAAATTCGAAATACTGTTCCACCAGAACGATCGCCATGTCCCCCTTGTCGCGCAGATATTCGATGGCGCGTCCGATATCCTTGATGATCGAGGGCTGAATGCCCTCGGTCGGCTCGTCAAGCACAAGAAGGCGTGGCCGGGTTACCAATGCCCGCGCCACCGCAAGCTGCTGTTGCTGGCCACCGGAAAGGTCCCCGCCGCGCCGGCTCAGCATCTCGCCAAGAACCGGAAACAACTCGAAAATCTCCTCCGGCAGCCGGCGCTCTCCGCGGGGCAGGCAGGCATAGCCGGTTTCAAGGTTTTCGCGCACCGTCAGCAGCGGGAATATTTCGCGCCCCTGCGGCACATGGGCAAATCCGCGCCGGGCGCGCGCCGTGGCCGAAAGCCCGCTGACATCTTCGCCCGCCCACAGGATATCGCCCGCGCCGATCTTCTGCCGTCCGGTGATCGCGCGCAACAGCGAGGTCTTGCCCACCCCGTTGCGCCCCAGCACAGTCGTCACCTTTCCGGGGCGCGCTATCAGCGAGACTGATTTCAGCGCCTGGCTGGCGCCATAGAAGAGGTCGATATTCTTCACCTCAAGCATCGCTCAGCGCCCCAGATAGACTTCGACAACCTCAGGGTTGGCCGAGACGTGATCAATCGACCCTTCGGCAAGCACGCGCCCCTGATGCAGCACCGTAACCTTGCACCCAAGGGCGCGGACGAATTCCATGTCGTGTTCCACCACCACCACCGAGCGCTCGCCCGCGATCTCGCGCAACAGCTCGGCCGTGCGCATGGTTTCGGCATCGGTCATGCCCGCAGCCGGTTCATCGACAAGCAGAAGCTCAGGCTCCTGCGCCAGCAGCATGCCGATCTCCAGCCATTGTTTCTGCCCGTGCGAAAGATCTCCGGCGGGCCGATCGCGCGCCTCTACAAGCCGCACCAGCGCCAAAAGCCTTTCGATCTCGTTGCGCTCGCGCCCGGACATCCGGGCGAAGAACGTGGCCCAGACGCCGCGCGGCGCCTTGAGCGCGAGGTAAAGGTTGTCGGCCACGCTCAGGCTCTCGATCACCGTCGGCTTCTGAAACTTGCGCCCAATGCCAAGGCGCGCCGCCTCGACCTCGTCGGTGCGGGTCAGATCAACGTCTCCATTCCAGTAGACCTCTCCTTCATCGGGCCGGGTCTTGCCGGTGACGATGTCCATCATGGTGGTCTTGCCGGCGCCGTTCGGGCCGATCACCGCGTGCAACTCGCCACGCGCCACAACCATTGAAAGCCCATCGATCGCCTTGAAGCCGTCAAAGCTTTTGGTCACGCCGTTCAGGTAAAGCTGTGTTTCCTTCATGCGTCAGCCTCCGCCTTGCTCGCAGCTGTTCTTGCCGGGCGCAGACGTACCAGCCCGCCTTCCAATGCTCCAAGAATGCCCTTAGGCAGATAGAGCGTGACCAGAATGAACATCCCCCCCAGCGCATAGAGCCAGGCGTCCGGCAGCCAGCCCGTAAGCAGCGTCTTGGCCAGCGCCACCAGCACCGCGCCAAGGGCCGCGCCGACCAAAGTGCCGCGCCCGCCTAGTGCCACCCAGATGACGATCTCGATGGAATTGGCGGGCGAGAATTCGCCGGGGTTGATGATCCCCACTTGCGGCACATAGAGCGCCCCCGCCACGCCCGCCATGATCGCCGAAACGGTAAACACGAACAGCTTGTAGTGCTCGACCCGGTAACCCAGAAACCGCGTTCGGTCCTCGGAATCGCGTATCGCGATGAGCACCTTGCCCAGTTTCGATTGCGTAATCGCCCGCGCGACCAGAACCCCCGCCGCCAGCGCCACGGCCGAGGCGACGAAAAGACCGGCGCGGGTTGTGCCCGCCGTCAGGTCAAAGCCCAGAATGTCCTTGAAGTCGGTCAGGCCGTTATTGCCGCCAAAACCCATCTCGTTGCGGAAGAAGGCCAGCATCAGTGCATAGGTCATGGCTTGCGTGATGATCGAGAGGTAGACGCCGCTCACCCGGCTGCGAAAGGCGAACCAGCCGAAGATGAAGGCCAAAAGCCCTGGCACCGCCATCGTCATCAGCGCGGCGAACCAGAACTGGTCGAAGCCCAGCCAGAACCACGGCAGTTCCTCCCAGTTCAGAAAGACCATGAAATCGGGCAGGACGGGATCGCCATAAACTCCGCGCGGGCCGATCTGGCGCATCAGATACATGCCCATCGCATAGCCCCCCAGCGCAAAGAAGGCGCCGTGGCCAAGGCTGAGAATCCCGGCGTAGCCCCAAACCAGATCGAGCGCCACGGCGAGCAGCGCGTAGCACAGGTATTTGCCCAGAAGCGGCACCAGATAGCTCGGCACCGCCAGCCCATCGGCCGCCAGACGCCCAAAGGGCACGACCACCGTCAGAACGAAAAGCCCTGCCAGAAAAAGCCCCAGCCGCAGGTCGATCAACCCGGCCAGCCTGCGCGCCGGTTTCGCCTCGCCCGTCATGCTCATGCCTCCACCGCCCGGCCCTTGAGCGCGAACAGACCGCGCGGACGCTTCTGGATGAAGAGGATGATGAAGACGAGAACCAGGATCTTGCCGAGCACCGCGCCTGCGAAGGGCTCCAGAAACTTGTTTGCCACCCCGAGCGTGAAGGCCCCGGCGAGTGCGCCCCAAAGGTTCCCGGCCCCGCCGAAGACCACCACCATGAAGCTGTCCACGATATAACCCTGGCCCAGATTTGGGCTGACATTGTCGATCTGGCTCAGCGCCACGCCGGCAAGCCCCGCGATGCCCGCGCCAAGCCCGAAGGTGAGCGCATCCACCGCGCCCGTGTTTATCCCCATCTCGGCGGCCATCGCCCGGTCCTGCGTGACCGCGCGCATTTGAAGGCCCAGAAGCGAGCGGCGCAGCAGCACCAGCAGGCCCACGAACACCGCCAGCGCAAAGACAAGGATCCACAGCCGGTTCCATGTGATCGTCATCTGCCCGATCTCGAAGGCTCCCGACATCCACGACGGATTGCCCACTTCGCGGTTGTTGGGACCGAAGGCCGAGCGCACCGCCTGTTGCAGGATCAGGCTGACGCCCCAGGTGGCGAGCAATGTTTCCAGGGGTCGGCCGTACAGGTGGCGCACGATGCCGCGCTCGATCGCCATCCCCGCGACACCGGCCACTGCAAAGGCCAGCGGCGCGGCAATCAGCAATGACCAGTCGAACAGCGCCGGCGCCGAGTTGCGGATCACCTCTTGCACTGCAAAGGTGGTATAGGCCCCCAGCATCACCAACTCGCCATGGGCCATGTTGATGACCCCCATCACCCCGAAGGTGATGGCCAGCCCGATTGCCGCCAGCAGCAACACCGAGCCCAGCGAAAGCCCGTACCAGACATTCTGCGCCAGCGACCAGACGCGCTGCGCACCCTCGATGGCGTCGAGCGCGTCGCGCACCTCCCCGCCGATTTCCGGGTCGTCCGCATGGCCAGCCAGCACCGCCTGCGCTGCCGCATCCCCGCGCGCGCGGAGCAGCACTACGGCTGCGACCTTCTCTTCACGTGGGGCGTCGGAATTCAGGATTGCCACCGCCCGCGCTTGGCGCAAGACGGTGGCAACCTCCCTGTCGGACTCGGCCGACAACGCGGCGTCTAGCGCTTCTATCCGGGCCGGATCGCCGCTATTGAATACGGATTGGGCAGCGGCAAGCCGCGTTGCCCGGTCGGGGTGCATCAGCGAAAGCGAGCCGATCGCAATGCGGAGCATCCCGCGCAGCCGGTTGTTGACCTTGATCTTCTCGGCGGCGCGTGCCGGCACCTCACCGAGGCTTTCGCCGGTGAGCGCGTCTACAGCCGTAGCGCCCGCGGTGCTTTCCCCGAAGATGACGACGCGCCCGTCGCCATTGCGGGCATGCAGTCGCCCGTCGAGCAGGGCCTGCAGCACCTCTGCCGCGCGAGGATCACCGGTCCTCGCGATTTCTGAAATCACCTCGGCGCGGTCAGAATAGCTGCCCTCGGGCAGGCTCGCGACCAACTCCTCGAAGCTGGCGGCCAGACTTCCGGTTGGTGCCACGAGGGCGAGGAGAAGGAGAAGTACGCGGATCATTTGTGGAAACACATTTCCTGGCTATGAGTGGAACGCTCCCCCCGCAGGGAGGAGTTGCGGAGGGAGGTGTTTGGGGCGCCGGCTCAGGGAGGAGTTGACCCGGCGCCCCGGCCATGTCAGGAGCTTTCGCTCATGCACCACCTCCGCATCTTCCCACATCGACATTGAAGTTCCCGCAGGACATCGGCGCGCGCCAATCGGATATCAGCGTGGCGCTGTCGGGCAGGTAATCGGACCAGGCATCACCGGGCACCAGACCGGCGGTTTCCCAGACCACGTCAAACTGCCCGTCATCCTGGATTTCGCCCACCAGCACCGGCTTGGTGATGTGGTGGTTCGGCATCATCGCGGAGTAGCCGCCGGTCAGGTTGGGAACCGAAACCCCGACAAGCGCATCGATCACCGCGTCCGGGTCGGTGGTGCCGGCCTTCTCCACAGCCTTCACCCACATGTTGAAACCGATGTAATGCGCTTCCATCGGGTCGTTGGTCACACGGTTCTCGTCGCCGATGAAGGCATGCCACTTCTCGATGAAGGCCGCGTTCTCCGGCGTGTCCACCGACATGAAATAGTTCCACGCGGCAAGGTGCCCGACCAGCGGCGCGGTATCGAGCCCGGCCAGTTCTTCTTCGCCCACCGAGAAGGCGACGACCGGAATGTCCTCGGCCGAAACACCCTGGTTGCCCAGTTCCTTGTAGAACGGCACGTTGGCATCGCCGTTGATGGTGGACACCACCGCCGTCTTCTTGCCCGCCGAGCCGAAGGCCTTGATGTCGGAGACGATGGTCTGCCAGTCGGAATGGCCGAACGGCGTGTAGTTGATCATGATGTCCTCGGGCGCGACCCCCTTGGACGTCAGGTAGGCTTCGAGGATCCTGTTGGTGGTGCGCGGATAGACGTAGTCAGTGCCCGCCAACACCCAACGCTCGACGCTGCCACCGTCTTCGCTCATCAGGTAGTCCACAGCCGGGATCGCCTGCTGGTTCGGCGCCGCGCCGGTGTAGAAAACGTTACGCTCGCTCTCCTCGCCTTCGTATTGCACGGGGTAGAACAAGATGTTGTTGAGTTCCCTGAACACCGGCAGGACCGACTTGCGGCTGACGCTGGTCCAGCAGCCGAAGACGCTGGCGACCTGATCCCTGCTGATCAGCTCGCGCGCCTTTTCGGCAAAGAGCGGCCAGTCGGAAGCCGGATCAACAACCACCGGCTCCAGCGTGCGGCCCAAGAGCCCGCCCTTGGCGTTCTGCTCTTCGATCAGCATCAGCATCACGTCTTTCAAGGTGGTCTCGGAAATCGCCATCGTGCCCGAGAGCGAGTGCAGGACGCCGACCTTGATTGGCCCGTCCGCCGCAGCGCGCAGGATTGACGGGGTTGACAGCAAGGCCGATCCAGCGGCCCCCATTTTCAGGAATTTTCTGCGATCGAGCATGTTTCTCCACATCTCCAGTTGAGCGTGCGGAAACCTTTCGCCCGCACCGGTGTCGTAGCAGCAACGCACAAAGGCATTGTGTCGTGACGACCGATATGGCAGCCATGTCCCCGCAACATACGTTGCAAGACGTGCGGCGGCAGAAACCAGGCCAGGCGAATGTCGCCGCACACCCTTTCTTGTCTTCGTGCGGCAGCGAGAGCGATGCCCACATGCCGCAATGCGATCTGGCCGAATTATCGCGGAGACGACAAGCGCTGCGACCTTTGATGCTGCACCGCCGCATTAGATGCCCAAGAAATGTGCGCAAAAAAGCGATTTGCGCCTTCTTTGCGTCAATTTGACAGCCGCAATTGGCCAAATGACGGCAAATCCATCTGTTTGTCCCTCGCGACCGCCTGTGCGCCATGGCTTCATCGAACGTCAGCCCGGCGCGCTGAATTCGAAGGCATGGATGGCGATGCGCACGGCTCCACCGGTGAAGTCGCCGCCATTGGCGGTGAGCAGGATCGGGGTGTCGGCCCAGAAGGCCTCGGGCCAGAGGAAGCCGAAATTGGTGGCACCGACGGCGGTGCCCAGCGAGCCGCCGAACTTCGACGGGCTGCCGGCGATGCCGCAGTCGTAGCTCGTGGCGCCAGTGATCGCCGCAGTGGTGCGGGTCGAGACGCAGAGCGCGATGGTGCGGGCGGGGATGGCGATGCTCGAGGTGACGGTCGGGCCGGAGACCCTCGAAAGGCCCGCGCTGAAGGACCTGATCGCCGACATCGAGGACGCCCTCGGATCCTGCTTCCCAAGGAACTCGAAGTCGCCATGGAGCGCGGCCAGGATGCCCGGCTTCTGCGCGCCATCCGCCGCGATGGGATTGGCGGCGCAGGTTGGAGCGCGGCGACATCACCACCATCGCTGATCTCGCCGGAGAGGAAGGCATCTCCGACCGCTATGTCAGCCGCGTGATCCGGCTGGCATGGCTCTCGCCATCGGTGCTGGACCGAACCGGAACGGACGAGGTTCGCCCAAACTGAGACTGAGGGCCGTTCTGAGCCCAGCTTCGGCCATTGAGCGCGTCTAAAAGGTTCGGTCGGTTCCTGCAAAACCCTTTGATAACACGGAAAATTCCGTGCCCGTCAGGGCGGTGTCACTGGTTCGCAACAGGATAATGGCGGATGGGGTGGGATTCGAACCCACGGTAGAGTTTCCCCTACGCTGGTTTTCAAGACCAGAGCCTTAAACCACTCGGCCACCCATCCGTCGAATTGCTTCTACCGGCGCCGGAAGATCGGTGCAAGCACCGGGTAACACCGCGGATCAAGCACTGGCGATGCGCGGGCGGCCTTTGGCGGTGGCCGAAATCCGGGCCTCGATCAGAATCCGCTGACCTTCGATTTCGGCGGCGATTTCATCGGTTTCCACGGTGACATGCACCGCCTCGACGCCGGCGCGACGGGCGCGGTCCCCGGCCTCGGCGCGCAGGGATTCGGTCAGGGTGTCGATGGCCTTGGCGGCGTCGGAAAACCGGCGCGGGCCGCCGGCGAGATGGGCGATGAATTCGCCCGGCGCGGGGCTGGTCACCACCCCTTCGGCGCGCATCGAGACCTGCCCGACCACGGCGCCCACGGCGTTGGCCACATCCGCGTGCGTGGGCACGATCATCGGGCAGTCCAGCCGCGCGCCGACAGCGCCGTAATAGCACCCGGCCGAGGCGCCCAGACCGATCACCGGCACACCCAGCCGTGCCTCGAGCCGCACAAGGCCAGGCGCCCGGTCCAGCGCCGTGCGGGTCAGCGCGTGGCGCGCCAGTTCGGCCGGGGGCAGGGGCCAGTCGCGCCCGTCCTCGGCGAAGCCCGCTTCCAGCAGGCAGGCGACCGTCTGATCCGTCATCTGGTCGATGATCGCCTGCGCCATGGCTTCGGGCGTCGCCGCCAGCCGGTTGCCATTGGCACCGCGACGCCGTGCCAGCAGGGTCAGCCCCTTGAGCGCGGCCTCGTCGCTCCAGCCCGACTGGCGGCCCAGCACATGCGCGGCATCCGACGGGGTGGGGCTGCTCAGCAGCACGTGGCCGCGCTGAACAAGGCGGGTCAGGGCAGGGGCCTCGACCCTTGCGCGGATCAGATCGCTGACCCGCAAGGGGCCGGCGGTCAGCCGGTCTGACAGCGCCCGTTCGCGCGCCGGCAGACCGGCGGGCACTTGCGCGAACAGTGGGATCACGAAGCGCCAAGTGTCGTCGGGCGCCGGATCGCGCGCCAGCGCGGCATCCAGCCCGGCCAGCACGACCAGAGGATAATGCGCCGCGGCCAGCGACAGGGGCATCACGCGGCGCGGGCCCAGATGCAGCGCGGCGATCAGACCGTCTCCGACCTGCACCTCGCTGTCGCCGCCCAGCCCGGTGGTGCGCATGGCCACCGCCTCGACCATGGTGCGGAAATTTCCGACGCGCGCGCCGTTCGGGTCTATCGCCGGCACCCCGCCGCGCAGCAGGCAGACATCCGTGGTTGTGCCGCCGATGTCCGATACCAGCGCATCGCGTTCGCTGGTCAGCCAGGCCGCCCCGGCGAGCGAGGCGGCAGGACCGGACAGGATGGTCTCGATCGGGCGTTCACGCACCAGTGCAGCCGACACCAGCGCCCCGTCACCACGCACCACCATCAACGGCGCGGTGAGGTCGAGGGCGTTCAGATGCTCCTCGCAGGCGCCGATCAGACGGTCGATCATCGCGATCAGCCGTGCGTTCAGCAACGCGGTCAGCGCGCGTTTCGGACCGTTCAGCCCCGCCGACAATTCATGCGAGCACGTTACCGGCAGGCCGGTGCGCGCGCGGATCACGCTGCGCGCGGCCTGTTCATGCGCCGGGTTGCGGGTGGCGAACTGGGCGGCGACGGCGATCGCGCTGATCCCCTCGGGGAGGGTGTCCAGAGCCGCTTCCAGCGCCGCGATATCCAGAGGTCGTGCCTCGTAACCCGCGTGCTGATGGCCGCCGGCCACTTCGATCAGGGGATCATCGCCCAGCGCCTCGTTCAGCGCCGCGCGCGCCTTGGAATTGTTGTCAAAACCGATTATCACCAGCCCGGCGCGGCTGCCCTGGCCTTCGACCAGCGCGTTGGTGGCCAGCGTGGTCGACAGCGAGACCATCGCCACGTCCTTCGGGCGAATTGCGGGCGCACGGGCCAGCACCGCGTCGATCGCCGCGCCAATACCCAGTGCCAGATCCGGGCGCGATGTCAGCGCCTTGGCCTTGGCCAGGACGGTCTGCGCGCCGTCGTCGAGCAACACGGCATCGGTGTAGGTGCCACCGGTATCAACCCCCAGAAATATCGCCATTATGCCCCCGCCGGCCCGCCCAAGTTGATCGGTCGGGCAACAGCTAGGACGTGCCGTGGGGCTTGAAAAGGAAAAACCTCATCTTCGGGCGGAATGCGCAGCGATCGAGGCGATCAGCACTTCCTTGCGGAACGGTTTGGCGACATGTCCGGCGAACCCCGCACGGATATAGTCATCGACCTGATGCTGCATCGCGTTGGCCGTGACCGCCAGCGCGGGAACCGGGCTGATCCCGGCCTGTTCCTCGATCCGGCGAATGGCGTGCAGCGCGCCGATCCCGTCCAGACCGGGCATGGAGATGTCCAGCAACAGCATATCGAATTCGCCCGGGCGATAGGTTTGCGTGGCCTCGTGGCCATCGACCGCCAGGGAAACCTTCATTCCCGTGCCGGTCAGCATCGCCCGCAGGATCCGCCGGTTTGTCTGGTTGTCATCGGCGACCAGGATGCGCATGTCCGACAGATCGACCGCGTCCGCGGCCGGCGCTTGCGGGCCGGGAGTTTGCGCATCAGGAGCTGGCGCCAATGTCAGCGCGACCTTTGCGGTCGTGCCCCGCCCCAAGGCCGATGTCAGCGAGATTTCGCCGCCCATCAGGGTCACCAGCCTGTGGGTGATCGACAGGCCCAGCCCGGTTCCGCCGAAGCGGCGCGCGGTCGAACCTTCGGCCTGCTCGAATTCGTCGAACACCCGGCTGGCCTGATCGGCGGACATGCCGATCCCGGTGTCCTCGACGGTCAGCTCCAGCCGGTCCGGTTCGCTGAAGCGGCCGCGAAGAAGAACCGTGCCGTGATGGGTGAATTTCAGCGCGTTGCCGACAAGATTGTTCAAAACCTGCTGCAGGCGCACCGGGTCGCCCATCCGCGGCAACGCGCAGCCGGGGTCCAGTTCCAGGTCCAGTGAAAGACCGGCGGACCGCGCGCCCGGTGCGTGCAGCGCCTGGACCTGGCGCAGCAAATCCCCTGGCACCAGGCACTGGGTATCGATCGACATCTTGCCCGCCTCGATCTTGGCCAGATCCAGGACATCGTTCAGGATCGCCAGCAACCCCTCGCCGGAACTGCGGATCGTGTCGATCATCTCGCGCTGATGCGGCTGGACCTGGGTTTCGCCCAGCAGGTCTGCCATGCCCAGAACGCCGGTCAGCGGGGTGCGAAGCTCGTGGCTCATGTTGGCCAGGAAGCGCGATTTTGCCTGATTGGCGGCCTCGGCCCGTTCGGTGGCGGCGATCAGCGCGCTGACATTGGCCCCCACGCCGCGATAGCCGGCATAGCCGCCGTCGGCGTGAAAGAACGGTGCGCCGCTGATCCGGATCCAGATCGGCGCGCGGGCCTCATCCAGGGCCAGTTTGAACAGGAAGTCCGACAGCGGCTGGCGGCGACGGATGCACCGGGCCAGGCCTTGCCAGTCGGCGTTGCCGATATCCGACCCGGCAAGCAGCCCCACCTCGGTCAGGGGCCTGCCGCTCATTTCGGCCGCCGGTTTGCCTGTCAGCCGCTCGAACCCGGAGGTCAGATGCCGGATCTGACCATTCGCGTCGATTTCCCAGAACCATTCCTCGGACACCTCGGCGATGTCGGCAAACCGCTGATCGGCGTCGCGCTGGGCGGCCAGTGCGTCCTCCATCGCCTGCTTGGCCTCGGCCAGAGCCGCCTCGCGGTGCTTGCGCTCGGTGATGTCGATATGCACGCCCGACTCCTCGGCCGGCGTGCCATCGTCATTCCAGCGGACCACCCGCGCCTGCGACATGACCCAGATCCAATGGCCCTGACAGTGGCGCATGCGGAATTCATGCGTGACCGTGTCGTCCGGCCGGCCCCGCAGCCCGCGAATGTTTGCGCGCATCAGATCGACGTCATCGGGGTGCACCGCGGCTTCGAAGCGGGCATGGGTCCAGGGGATCAAGTCGTCCAGGCGGTAGCCCAGCATTGCGGCATAGCGGTCGTCGATGGTGGCAATTCCGGTGGCGCTATCCAGATGCCAGGTGCCGATCGAGGACGCCTGCATGATCGTGCGCAGGCGCTCCTCGGCCTGGCGACGGGCCGAGATATCGATGCCGACCCCGGACACCCATAGCGGCATGCCGGCGGCGTCCCGGTCGGTCACACGGCCACGGGTCATCACATTCACCCAGCGGCCTTCGGCATGGCGCAGGCGGAACTCGTGCTCGAACACATCGGTCTTGCGGTGGCGCACCGCGGCCATCGCCTCTTGCGTGCTGCTCACGTCTTCAGGGTGCAGGAAGCGCAGCCAGAACGAGAGATCAGGCGGGTAAGCCTGGTCCGGATCAAGGCCGACCATCGCCGCCCAACCGCCTTTCAGCATCGTGGTCTTGGCGCGCACATCGTTTTCCCAGGTGCCGATCCGCGCGCCTTCGATGATGTGGTTCAGGCGCTGCTCGGCCGCTTTCAGGGCCGTGACATCGATCCGCAAGCCGACCCGTCCGCCATCCGGTGTCGCACGTTCATAGGACCGCATCCAGCGTCCGTCCGACAGCCGGGTCTCGATCTCGGTTCGCGCCTCGCGGTGCAGGGCCAGGCGCCTGGCCTTCCAGTCCTCGGGCGACTCAAGGTCGGCCATAAGGTCTTGCTGCGCCATGACTTTGTCGAGGATCTCGGAAAAGGAAATCCCGGGTTCGATTCCGGCCCCGTGATCCGGCAACAGGCTGAGATACTTGTCGTTGCACAGCACCAGTCGGTCCTGCGCATCAAACAGTGCAAACCCGTCCGGCATGGCGCCGATCGCATCCTGCAGGCGCTGGCGCGCCCCCTCGGCCTCGGCGGCCAGGGCCTCCAGTTCGGCCTCGTGTCGCTTGCGCAGGGTGATGTCGGTCTCGATGATGAGATACCCCTCGAACGCCCCGTCCGGCCCGGAAAATGGCTGGGTATCGACCGCCACGCAGTAGCGCTCGCCGGCGCGGTCGCGCTTGGTCAGTTCGGCGGTGACGGGTGTGCGGGTCTCCAGCGCGCGCGCGATCCGGGCCAGTTGCGCGGGATCCGAAGTGGGATCGATGAAGTCCGAAGGGCGCTTTCCCTTCAGTTCGTTCAGTGTATATCCGGTCCGCTGTTCCAGGGCCGGGTTGGCCCACCGGATCAGGCCATCGCCGTCCAGCACCAATGCAAGGTTGGTCATCCGCTGCGTGACCTGGATCAGAAGCGCGTTCTGGGCATCCTTGGCGCGGTCATCGGTGATGTCGCGGATACGGAATACGAACCCGTCACGCCCGCCGACCGGTGCCCGCCGCGCGATGGTCAGCGAGAACCAGCGCAGGGCGCCATCCACCTCCAGCGCGTAATCGGGCACCTGTGCGGTGCCGTTGCGCCGCGCATCCTCCATCCCCTGGCGTTGCAGGCGCGCGATGTCGGCGGGCAGGGTGTCTTCAAGGGTGAGGCCCTTGGTCTGCGCGGGCTCGTGCACCAGAAGCCCGGGTTGAGAGACGTGGAATTCGATGCAGCGCCCGTCCTCGTCGATTTCAAGCACCAGTTCCGGCATTGCCGCCAGCGTGGCGCGCAAGCGGTCCATCGTCTCGGCGCTTTGTGTCTGGGCCGCCTCCAGCGCCTGTTCGGCCTGCTGGCGCGACAAGGTAGAGTGCAACCCGTCGGACATGGCCGACAAATACCAGCGTTCAGCGGCAGTGAACCCCTGCGCCGCCCGTATCCGGCCAAGCCCCAGGATTCCGGTCACCGACGCGCCCTGCGACATCGGCACGAAGGCGACCGATTTCATCCCTTCGCCCAGCAGGAAGGATTTGAGCGCGCTGTCGGGCATCCCCTGCACCGAAGGCACATCGACCACGTGTTGGGCTTGAAGATCCTCAGGGTGCAATCCCATGAGTTCCGGCGGCACGGCCTGCTGGCCCGGCTTCAACGACCCGACGCATTGCGCGCACCATTCATGGGTGTTGGTCCAGGAATCGGCCTGCCACAGATAGAGGCATGCACGATCGGCGCCGGTGCGCGCGGCGAGGCGTTCGAGCACCGACTCGATCGCGGCGTCGAGGGATCGGGGATCGGCGCGCAGCAACGTGCCGAGCGCATCGATGACGAAGGCATAGGCGGCGCCATCCTGTGGCATCAGATCGGCCACTCCATGCTGCACATCATCCATTCTGCGGGCCCGTATCACGCTCAAGGTCACGACTGACGGTTACACTACCATTGGTTGTTGTCTGTTTCAGCTTGAAAAACAGTTAATTTTTGCGACACTTGATCGCGCGCAACCGCCGGCCACGGCGGCAGGCCGAGCGCCGGAACGGGTGGCAAGGATTTCGCCCGACCGCGACAAACAAGAGAGCATCATGTCCGAACCCACCGCGCCGATCGCCCGGCCGCCCGAAGATGCGCAGACCCGCCGCGCCATCGCACCGGTGATCTGCTATCCGGTCGAATCCCTGCCGAAGCCGGATATGGCGTTTTTTGCCCGGGTGCGGGCGGGCATGACCCGGTTTTCCCAGACCGTGGTGCCGGCCCGTGAAGGCCGGACCTTTCTGGTGCCCGCGGGGCATGTGTTTCGGATCTCGTGCACGCAGGGGCCGCAGGTGGGCGATCTGAACCTGTTCAACGCCGAAAACCCCGAGGAGCGGTTCTACTCGGGCAAGACCCGCGCGCTTCATGGCACGCATCTGAGGACCGGGGACAGGATGTGGTCGGGCTTTCCCTACCTGCGGCCCATGGCGACGATGATCGCCGACACGCTGGCCTGGTATGGAACGGACGCCCATGGCGGGCGGGTGCACGATGTCATCGGCACACGCTGCGATCCCTACACGCATCATCTTCTGTCGGGAGGCGGACAGTATCACCAGTGCTGCCATTCCAACCTGACGCGCGCTTTGGTTGATCGCGGGTTCGACAAGGCGGCGGCCGAGGGTTTGGTGCATGACGTGCTTAACGTCTTCATGTGCACCGGATTCACCGCCGATACCGGGCAGTATTTCATGAAGGCCAGCCCGGTGAGGCCGGGGGATTACGTTGACTTCTTTGCGGAAATAGACCTGATGGGCGCCCTTTCTGCCTGTCCCGGCGGTGATTGCAGCACGACGCATTCCTCGGACGAGGCGCAATGCCATCCGCTGCTGGTCGAGGTTTTCGAGCCCGCTGAAGGCGCGTTGCAGGGCTGGCAGGCCGCGCCCGTCAACGGCTATGATGGTAGCCACGGGCTCTGACCCACGTCAGGAGAGATCGCGCCAGAACAGAACGGCGTGCGAAACGCGCGGGACAAGGGCCTTCGAAGGCCCTTGAACCGTCGCGCCAGGCTGTTCGCCTGCGCCAGGCGGGGCGACCGGGTCTCTGCTGGGGCACCGTGGCGCAGACGCAGCACCCCGGACTATTCCCAGCAAAACGCCGGCACGACCGGGCGACCAAGGGCCTTCGAAGGCCCTTGACCCTCCCTCTTCAGAGCCGCCTTAGCGAATATCGCGAAAGCAGCGAAAGCCCAGGTGATAATTGCGGTGGCTGTCGCGCGCCAGCAGGCGGGTGCCATGCCAGAACGGCGCCCGCCAGCGGGCCCAGTTGGGATGCGCCCGGATCGTATCCCAGATGAACCAGGATCCTTTCATCTCGGTCACGCCCAGGGTGGTCGATCCGCGGCTGGCCATCTGGTCCTCGCTCAGCGGCAGGTTCATGTGCTCGGCGACGTTGCCGTCGATGTCGAACACGCCCAGCGGGCTGCTGCATTGCGGAAATGACCCGGACGGGTAGGTGTTCGAGCCGCAGCCGGTGAAGCTGCCGCCGTTGCAGCCGGGCGTCTTGGAACTGCCCGTCGCGCAAATGCCCGGGCGCCAGGTGCCGATCGAATACTGATCCGACTGGCTGGCGTAGCGGTTGTTGTGCCAGGCGCGCATCGCGCTTTGGCTGCCCAGTTGGAACTGATAGTCCGGCGCCAGCAAGGCTCCTGCCGCCGCGCCTTCCCATTCATGTGCATCGCCGATCCGCGCGCCTTCGGCATCGCACAGCGCCTGAGCCTCGTTGGCGCGCACCCAGGTGACGGGATAGGCCAGCGGCACGTTCGGATACTCGAACATCTGCACGCAAACCGTCGCGTCCTCGGGCTGCTGCGTGGCGGGATCATAGAGCGGCACCTCGTAGGGGCGCCCGCAAATCCGTTCAAACCGGGCGTTGCGGTAACGCCGCCGGACCGAAGACACGGTTCCGCCCTGTCGCTGGGCGGCTTCCTCGGGGGTCATCGGGTAGCGTGTGACGGCAGGGTTGCCTTGCCCGATCCAGTTCGACCCGGCGAAGATCTGGCGAATTCGCGCCATGGTCGCATCGGACAACCCCCGCACGCGCTGCATTTCCGCGAACATCGCTTCGTTGTTTTGCGCCAGGGTCTGCGCGAAGGCGGGCCGGGGCAGGGGAGCCGCGAGAAGCGCCAACCCTGCCAACCCTGCCAGAAATGCCGGCTTCAAGGACAGGGTCCGGCCCAATTTGGGGGTCAATCTGGGGCTTGATCGGTGTTTTCCGGGTGTTTTCATGGGTCCCTCCGTTATGCCAATGGATTCAACGACGCAGCAGATAGAAGAAGTCGCGGTTATCGGAGAATTCGATGAAGCGCCCCATCGGGCGCCCGTCCCGGTGGCGCGAATCCGACGATGCCATGCGCTGATCGAGATGCACAATGTCGAACTCCTGCGAGCCCGGCTCACGCGTGTAGATCGCCGAATAGGTCAGATCGAGCGAATTCATGTCCAGCAGCATCGCAAACCGGCAATCATAAGCCTGGAAGGTGCGCGCCATACCCGACGGCGTGGCCGAACTGAACACCGCGTAGATCAGCATCTGGCGCCCGTCGGCCTCGCGCATGCAAAGGCCCGACCGCGTGGTGCGCAACTGCGCCTCGGCCGAGCCGGACCAGTTCCCGCCCATCCAGCTTTGCAACTGTTCGCCGGGAACGCCGATGCCGGTTTCGGGATCGGGCTGAAGGATCGGCGTGCCGTTCTGGCGCGCGAAACGGATATAGGGCAGAAGCACGTTCAGGTCTTCGCTCCAGATGTCGGTCTGCACCGACCCGTCCTGCAACACGAATATCGTGGCCAATCCCGGCTGCAACCGGCTGAGCACGACGCCGTTGACGACGAAACCGTAGTGATGGCCGTTATTGGTATAGGCAAATTCGGTCAGCCGCCAGGCGCCATGCGCGCGCTTGAAACCGCCGGCAAATATCCCGGCAAGCCGGTCCATGAAGATGGGGTTCAGCATTCCGGTCATCTGCAGCGGTTCGACGGTGCCGAAACCGTCCGGGCCGGGGATCGAATAGTCGCGCCCTGTCCCCGAAGGGCGCGGTGACCAGTCCACCGCCGGATGCGTGGTGCCGATCTCGTAACGCAGGTCGAAGCGGCTCATGTCGAAGGCAAACATGTGGACGTCGGCGCGGTTTTCCACGCCGTCCAGCCGGTTGGCGCCCGGCACGTTCAGAACTTCTTGCGCCACCATGCCCGGCTGCACGACACTGGCATAGATGCCCGGGGCGTTCTGGACGGCATACCAGCTTCCGGCCTGCATCTGCCGGCTGTTGGCGCCGACCAGATCCACCTCCATGCGCGAGCGCATCACCGGCCGCTGGCGCAGATTGGCCTGCCCCAGCGCGGCAACCACCGCCCCGGCCTCGGCTTCGTTCATGGTCTGGGCCGAGGTCAGATAGGCGTCTTCATACAGCGTGTCCTTGATCAGGTTGATCAGGTTCTCGCCAAACGGCACGTAGCTGCGCAGGAACTCGGCGACCGATTCACGCATCGTGCGGCTGCCCGAACCCTGGCTGCGCAGGAACAGGCGACCCTCGCAGATGGGGGCGTAGGGCAGGCCCTGGCGGCGCGCTTCCTCCAGTTCTCCTTCCCAGGGCGCGCAGGTGACGGTTCCTGCATCGCTCGAGATGACGATCTCGGACAGGGAATCGCCCAGCGACACGGCAAACAGTTCAGGCGCGGCGTTTTCCAGATGCCAGCGGCGCGCAGAGCGCCCCTCGCCTGTTTCCAGCAGGAACCAGGCATTGACGAACGGGTTGAGCGAGGTCAGGCGCAGGCTGGAGCCATCCTCGGCGGTGCCCGACAAGGTGACGCGAAACGGCTGGAACTCGATCACGCTGCGGCGGAACGTCTCGCGGAAATCGGCGAACTGCGCGGCGCGTTCGGCGGCGGGCATATACCAGGCTTCCAGCGTATCGGTGGTAACCTGTGCGGTCGCGGGCCCCGTGCCCAGTGCGGCCAGGAACGCGGCAACATGCCAGCGGGGCGAAAATCCTGCGATCGTCAATGGTTTGTCTCCCAGTCTTGTCAAAATTCATGGCGCCCGGACAGGCAAATCAACAGAATGCGCGCGCGGTGGCAGCGGTCTGCATGAAAGCAGCAGCCTGCATGAAAGCGGTGATTCAGGCAACAGCCGTGGCGCCCCTGCCAGAAGGCCCCGATCCCGAAATTCGGGCCGGGCCTGTTTGCGGTCAGGCGGCGGCGCCTGGCCCGGGCCGCGGGAAGCCGTCAAACATTGCATACCAGCGTATACCAATTGATTTTCCCGGTCCCGATGGCTATGACGGCGCAAATCATCAGGAGTGCACCATGACCGCGACCCGCACAGAAACCGACAGCTTTGGCCCGTTGGATGTTCCCGCCGAAAAGTATTGGGGCGCCCAGACGCAGCGTTCGATCATCAATTTCCCCATCGGCTGGGAGCGCCAGCCCGTGCCGATCATCCGCGCGCTGGGTGTTGTCAAGCAGGCTTGCGCCATGGCCAATCGCGAGTTGGGCACCCTGGCCCCGGACCTGGCCGATGCCATCATCGCCGCCGCCGGTGAAGTGATCGACGGCAAGTTCGACGACAATTTCCCGCTGGTCGTCTGGCAAACCGGCTCGGGCACGCAGTCGAACATGAACGCCAATGAGGTGATCAGCAATCGCGCGATCGAGATGCTGGGCGGTGTGATGGGCTCGAAATCACCGGTGCACCCCAACGATCACTGCAACATGGGCCAGTCGTCGAACGACACGTTCCCCACCGCCATGCATGTCGGCATCGCCATGCAGGCGCGTGACGTGCTGCTGCCGGGCCTGACCAAGCTGGCCGCCGCGCTGGAGGCCAAGTCACGTGAATTCAAGGACATCATCAAGATCGGCCGGACCCATACGCAGGATGCCACGCCGCTGACGCTGGGGCAGGAATTCGGCGGCTACGCGCATCAGGTGCGCAAAGGGATTGAACGGGTCGAAGCCTGCCTGCCGGATATCTACGAACTGGCGCAGGGCGGCACCGCCGTCGGCACCGGGCTGAACACGAAAAAAGGCTGGGCGGAAATGGTCGCCGCGAACATGGCGCAGATCACCGATCTGCCCTTTGTCACCGCGCCGAACAAGTTCGAGGCGCTGGCCGCGCATGACGCCATGGTGATGTTCTCGGGCGCGCTGAAAACCGTCGCCGCCAGCCTGTTCAAGATCGCCAATGACATGCGCCTGCTGGGGTCCGGTCCGCGCTCGGGCCTTGGCGAGTTGATCCTGCCGGAAAACGAGCCCGGCTCGTCAATCATGCCGGGCAAGGTCAACCCGACTCAGGCCGAGGCGCTGACCATGGTCTGCGTGCATGTCATGGGCAATGACGCGGCGGTCGGCATGGCGGGCAGCCAGGGGCATTTCGAACTGAACGTCTACAACCCGATGATGTCCTACAACGTGTTGCAATCCATGCAGCTTCTGGGCGACAGCGCCAGCGCCTTCACCGACAACATGGTGGTTGGCACGCAGGCCAACACGGCGCGCATCGACAAGTTGATGAAGGAATCGCTGATGCTGGTCACGGCGCTGGCCCCGACCATCGGCTACGACAACGCCACCAAGGTCGCCAAGACCGCGCACAAGAACGGCACCACCCTGCGCGAAGAAGCCGTCGCCCTGGGCTTTGTCGATGCGGAAACCTTCGACCGGATCGTGCGCCCCGAGGACATGATCGGCCCCAGGGACTGACGGGGCTGGAGACTGACGGGGCTGGGGATTTCGCGCGCGCAGCGGGTGTGGTTCGATATGGAGCAAGCGATGACGAAGATCATCAACCTGCGCACCCGGCGCAAACAGGCCGCCCGGGGCGCGGCCCGAGGCGAGGGGGACAGGCGTGCCGCGCAGTCGGGTCTGAGCAAAGCCGACAAGGCCCTGAGCGCGGCGCGCGTGGCAAGGGCGCGGCGCGAACTGGACGGCAAACGCCGGGACCAGCCCTCGGACCCGGAAACTCCGCCCAGCGACCCTTGAAGTGCTGCGAAAAGGCGTTTCGAAACGCCTTGCGCGGTCTCTTGCCCCCTTTCGGGGCAAGAGGCCCCGGTGTCAGGGACAATCCCGGGTCGAATTCGCGTGAGATTGGCACCAAGCGCCCAAGGCGTTTCGAAACGCCTTGTCCCGGTCAGTCAACCGGGTTCATGGCCTCCGGCCACGCGCTGTCGCGCGACGCGCCCATTCGAACTTCGTCGAAATAGGCAATCTGAGTGGGCATCGGAGCGCCTTGCCGGCTGACAAAGCTTCGGTAAATCCCGTATTTGAAATAGAAAAATTCAGGTGGCGGCATGTCCCAACCCTGCACAGATGCGCGGCGCTCGCCGTCCAGCCAGACCTCGATCACCGGATCGGGGCCGCTGTCGTGGCGCAGCAGAACGTCAACCCAGCGCCCCCGCAGATCGTCGACAGGGGCCAGGCGCCGCTGGATATTGGGCGCGCCAGGCTGGTGAACGGTCAGCCGCAGATCCGCTCCGATCAGCTCCAGCTGCATCACCGGGGGGCGCGATAGCAGCCCTTCCGCCACCCGGATCGGTCCGCCGCGCTGGTGGATCTGGGCGATCGTCGTCTTGACCCGGTCAGAAACCGGAAAGACGTCGGGCAAATACATCGAAAATCCGATCCACATCTGCTCGTCCGGCAGCCATTGACGATCCGGGCGGAATTCGCTGCGTTCCCGGTCGCGCGCGCAGTCATCCCAGCCACCATTTGCCGCGCAATCGCCGGCACGGACCTCGAACCGTTGTGCCTGCGCGCCGGCCCGCACCGGGGTGGGGACGATGCTGTAACCCCACGCGGTGTCGGATAGGCTGCGCGCGCCCGGCAGGCGGTCAGCCTGTGCGGGCGCTGCAACGCTCAGGGCCGCCAGCGCCGCGATCGCCATTGCGGCGCGGGCCACGCGTGATGGGCCAGCGTCAGACATCCTTCGCGACCTCGATCAGCGCGGCGCCAATACGGGCATTGTCCTCGCAAGCCTCATGCGCGCGCCATCCCTCATCAAGCGGTGCCAACAGCGAGACAGGGTGCTGCAAGGCGCCTTCGGCCAGCCAGGCGGTCAGATCGGCGATCCCCTGCGCGCGCGCCGCTTCGGGCAGCAGGTAAACCAGCACCATGCGCAGGGTCTGGGCGCTGAACATCATCGGATAGAAGGGCAGGGCCGGTTCCGGATCGGCCATCGAACCATAGGCGGCAATCACCCCGTTGGGCTTGAGCACCGCGCGCGTCACGTCAAGGTTGCCGCCGAACTCGACCTCGACAATGCGGTCCACGCCGCGCCCGTCGGTTGCGTCCAGGATGGCGCGCGCGGTGTCGCCGTTGCGGTAATTCACCACCGAATCCGCGCCCATGGCCCAGGCATGGTCGGATTTGACCCCACCCGAGGTGCTGGCAACGACCCGCCGTGCCCCGGCCAGTTTCGCCATTTGCACCCCATAGGCCCCGACCGCCCCCGCGCCGCCTGTGATGAGGATATCCTGTCCCGCAATCGGGCCGTCCGCGAACAGGCAGCGATGCGCCGTCAGCGCCGGTATTCCCAGGCAAGCGCCGGCGGCGAAACTGGCCGCGTCGGGCAGGGGCACCGCCTGTTCCTGCGGCAGCGCCACGAATTCGGCCGCGGTGCCAAGGGCCCGCCCATAGGCCGCATTCCACAGCCAGACCCTTTGCCCGATCCGCGCGGGATCGACCCCGTCGCCGACTGCGGTGATCCGGCCCGCGCCGTCGGAATGCGGGATCACCAGGTCATATCCTGGCCCACCGCGCAGGCCCGAGCGCGCCTTGGCATCGCTGGGATTGGCCCCGGACACGGCGATCTGCACCAGAACCTCGCCCTTGGCCGGGGCGGGGCGGGGCAGGGACTCCAGGTTCAGAACCTGCCGGGCCGGGCCGGTCTGGCGGTAGCAAAGCGCGTTCATCTGGATCATCGGATGTCCTGTAATCTTGTGTTTTCGGTCACGGTTGGCTTCCTGGTCCGGAGGGGGCTATCCGTGCTGCCCCGCCCGGAACGCTTGCTCTTCAAGCCTCGCCGAGCACTCCGGCATTGCACGGTCAGCCAGCGCCTGCCTGCGGGTCGGGGATGGGCACCGCGCCAGATCGGCGAAAGCACACAGAACCGTCATCAGGGCCAGCAGCCCATTGGGGCGCAGGCAAGCACAGGGCCGACAGCGCGTCAACACGAGGCCACGCCAATCCCTTCCGCCGAGCGGCTTGGCGCGGTCGGTTTCGCCGCCCCTTGGCGCATGCCGACGGAGTATTGGGCGTGTCGCCGGGCTGATCGGCAAATTTGTGATGGCAGCGCTCTCGTGGCGCGGCACCCCGGCGACAGGGCCAAAACGCCGCTGCCCGGGGCCCGCGATCATGTTGGCCGCAATGCAGGACCACCCCTGCCACCCGTCGCGCCTGCGCGGTTTGAATGCACGGGCGAGGCGCTCAACGCAGGGCCGCCAGCATCCGCCGGTTGGAGATCGTGCCCTCGGAACTGACCAATCCGGCCAGCCGGCTGTCCGACAAGAGGTCGCTCAGGTCGATGGCGCGTCCATTGACATACGCGCGACGGCTCACCAGCCGAACGCCATGGCTGTAATCGGCGTATTGGGCGCCATGCACCGTGCTCAGCGGCTGGATCGGGGATCCGCTGCGCCGGTGCCATCCGTAGATCGCCACGCGGCCCGGATTGCGGTCCAGTCGGTTGGTCAGGACCAGATCCTTCTTTTGCCCGGAAACCAACTGGCCCAATTGCCCGCCCGCCTGCCGAAACTGGCTTTCGACAGTGGCATTGTGGCGCAGGAAATAATCCGTCGATTCCATTTGCGCGCCGGGCTGCATCGGCGCGGGCGACAGGCGCACACCCGCCTGGGCGTAGATCGCGTCGACCATGCGCGTGGTCGGCAGGATCATGTCGAATTGTTCGGCCACACGGGCTGCGGCGGGCAGGCCCAGGGGAACGCGCACGAAATCGCGGTCCGAGCCAACGGCCAGGTAGTCGGGCATGACGCAGATGGTGATGCGCGTCTCCTGACCATTCGTGGCGGTGCCGGTAAAGGTGACGGGCACCAGATTGCGCTGATATTCAGGGATATTGCCGCGCAGCACCTCGTCCAGCACGGCATTGTCGCGCGCACGGCCCCTGAGAGAGGTCAGGCGACCGATCGCCGTCGCGCCGCCGTCGGCGTTGCGGGCGCGGCGCGGTATGGCGCGGGTGAGCGAGGATTCGCACCTGTCGGCGCGGGCGATGGCGCGGCTAAGCGGCGGAACTTCGAGCGGGCTGCGCGTTCGTGGTGCCCGGGGCGCGCTGTCGGGGATCGCGGCGGCAACCGACGCCAGCACCACATCGGCTGGCGCCGTCGCGGGTGTCATCGCGGGTGCCGGTCGGCGCGGCGGCAGTGGCGAGCGGGCCAGTGCCAGGCGCACTGCGGCCGGGGGAGCCCCCGCGGCATCGGCGGGTGTCGCGAGGGCCGCCGTTATCACCGGGCGCGCGCGCGGGCGGCGCGACCTGAGGGGCACGCGATCATCCGCCAGAGCGGCGTCCAGAGCCGCGGTTGGTGTCCCCGTGCCCGCCACAGTGCCCGTCCCAGTGCCCGTCCCTGTGCCCGTCCCAGTGCCCGTCGCCGTGCCAAGTTCTGCGCCAAGTTCTGCGCCAAGTTCTGCGCCAAGTGCCGTGCTAAGTGCCGTGCCGGGCTCGATCGCTTCCTGATTGGCGGTAAGTGTCGTTGGCCCCGAGGCAGGCGATACAGGCCCGGGCGATATGGTATCGGGCACGGCGCCTGCGGTTGGCACCGGGGCCGCCGCCGCAGCGGCGCGGGGCGGTAACGGCGGCAAGGGGCGCTGGCGACGCGGAAGCACCGGACCTTCAACGAAATCGTCGCGCGCGAAGGGCGGCAAAGCGCCCGGGTTGAATTGAGGCAACAGCCAGACTTGCGGCGGCTCCGACCGCGATCTTGCGGCGGGCGCGGGCTGGAGGGTGGCGATCATCACCCTGTCTGGCGGAGAGTGGCCGGTGCCAATCACAAGCTGCAACCCCAGATACCCCAGCGTCACCGCACCCAGCCCCAGCCCGAAGCGCAGCAGCGCGGCACCGGGCAGCAGGGTGCCGTTGGACGCCCGTGACAGGCGCTGGACAAGGTGAAACAGGGTCATCAGACCGACATACAAGTGAAACCCTTGAGCGGCAATGAACCGGACCTGATCCGGCCGCGGGATCGGCGGGCTACCGCCTAGGGCTGCGCCGCCGCTTGGCATACTTGCCGGGGTTCACAGACTGGTTTTCTTGAACACGACTTCAGGCAAGACGCGGATGATGGTCATGATCCACCGCCACAGCGGCTTCACGTAGATCACGTTCCGCCGCTTGGTTTGCGCGGCAAAGATCGCGTCCGCC
>Ga0316205_10001008_pt1 | contig 39836 bp, 36 predicted proteins | sample 3monthpyrite_MG_FD_204941 | JGI IMG/M metagenome (GOLD analysis project Ga0316205, IMG submission 204941) | Microbial mat bacterial communities from mineral coupon in-situ incubated in ocean water Damariscotta River, Maine, United States -... | ecosystem: Environmental > Aquatic > Marine >...
GCATCGTTTCGCAGGAAATGGCCGCTCCCTTTTCAAGAAACGTAACGCAGCAGATGACGGCTTATCTTTGCGCCCGAAGGGAACCCCGCAAAGGCTGCAATCCCGCGTTGTAGCTCTTGACAAGGGCGCGCCATTGCCTGCGAGCTACGCCTTGACTTGCAACCTTTGCGGGGTTCTATATCGCCAAACAATTCCATACACTACACTAGTTATCCCCGACACCAGCATTTGGAAGTGACGAAGTTTTTTGTTTTACGTTTAAAATACATTTGCATACAAAGTTCTTCTGACTTGTGTAATGATAAACCACAGGAGCACATACACTTTCAGGTATTTAAGCAGCGATGAGCGACGCAATAAAAGAATCACACTCTACTTTTTTTAATCCTAAATTCTCGCGCTCCGAATTCGAGTTAAAAGAACTGGTTCAAATTCTTTATTTTCAACCGATTTATACCATCCTGTGTGGGCATGCCATTGCGGTGTTGATTAGTGTGTTTTTTTTATGGGATACGCTTGCGCATTTCTGGCTGCTGCCGTGGGCAACAGTTACGCTTGCTCAGTCATTAATCTGGGTTTACATCGTTAGAAAATATCGACATACATCTCACGGTTCCCATAACACCCGAAGCGCGCTGGCTATTTTTCCTATAGCGGGTGCAGTAACTGGTGCGCTTTGGGGAGTAACGCTTTACGGGCCGAATATTATTACGGATATGACATCGATGGTGTTTTTATCCATTATGGTGTTGGGGGTTTCGGCTGCGGGGCTGGCAGTGTTTGCACCTTATTTGCGCTCCTTTGTTATTTTTGCCAGCTTCATGTTAATTCCATTTGCGCTACGTTTTTTTATGGAATATTCAAAACTGCACTGGACGATCGGCACGATGTTTATTTTGTATTTTGGCGTACTGCTAATTAGTGGTTTTAATTTGCGGCGCGCTGTTGGGCAGGCGATTGCATTGCGCCTTGAAAATGTCGGTTTGATTGAAGATTTAATAATTAAAAATACTCAGGCAGAGGAATCCCGCGAAGAAGCGGAGCAGGCGAATATTTCCAAATCAAAATTTCTAGCGGCAGCCAGTCATGATTTACGCCAACCATTACATGCTTTAGGTTTATTTGTTGATGCGCTTGAATCGCGCATTCAGTATAAAGAGGTGCGCGATATTGTGGGCAATATTCGCACCTCCACCGATGCGCTTAGTGATTTGCTTAATGCGTTGCTCGACATTTCAAAACTTGATGCTCGTGTGCTTAAACCAGAGCCGATAAGCTTTCAGTTACAGCCATTATTACAGCGCATTGTGACTGATTTTTCTGAGCCGGCAAAATCAAAATCACTGCATCTGCGTATTGTTGATTGTGGAATGAATATTCATACTGACCCGATTATGCTGGAACGGATTGTGCGTAATCTGGTTTCCAATGCCATTCGCTATACGTCTAATGGCACTATATTATTAGGCTGTCGGCGGCGTGGAAAAAATATCAGTATTGAAGTTCATGATACCGGTATGGGGATTGCACCTGATAAAATATCGCGTATTTTTGAAGAATTTTATCAGCTCGAAAATCCGGAACGAGATCGTCAAAAAGGCCTGGGTTTGGGACTGGCCATTGTTAAACGTCTAAGTGATTTAATCGATTGCCCGGTGAGCGTTTCATCGACGCCACAAAAGGGTAGCGTGTTTCGAGTGCAGGTGCCTTATGTCACTGATGCATTGCCAGTCGCTATTATATCGCCCGAATATATTAATGATTTGCAGGGCACCAATGTGCTGGTGATTGATGATGATGCTTTAGTGCGTCAGGGCATGCAACAGGTTTTAAGCCAGTGGCAGTGCCAGATTTTATTGGCTGAAAATATTGAGCAGGCACTCGAACAGCTTGGTGGTAGCTGTAGTATTGACATTATTTTAACCGACTATCGATTAAGAGAAAATCAGACCGGTCTCGATGCAATTAAAAAAATACATGATGTGTGCAATAAAAATATACCGGCGATTATTTTGACGGGTGATACCGATTCGCAACGTTTGGGTGAAGCTAAAGCCAGTGGTTTTAAACTACTGCACAAACCGGTTCAATCCGCAAAACTACGTAGTTTAATGAGCTATTTACTGGAACAACACTGAGTGATTCAGCACCTTTAATCAGCCGATTCGACTAGCCCCAAACGCGTTGCAGCGACACCCGCTTCGGTGCGGTTGTTAACATTTAAATATCGCAAAATAGCCCCGACATGAACCCTCACTGTATTTTCTGCCATATTCAGTTGATGCGCGATGACTTTATTTGAGCTGCCTTGTGCCAGTAAATTAAGCACTTCGCTTTGGCGTGTAGTCAGTGCTTGACCACTTGCATTTTTGGTTTCTATTGCGGGTGCAGTATTCATCGTATCAAGTACTGCCATGGGTAGATAAACGCCACCGGAAAGTACCAGCTTGAGTGCATTAATAATAATATCTGAAGACGCCGATTTTGGAATATAGCCCTTGGCTCCCGACTCAATTGCGGCGAGCACTTTTTGCCGGTCTTCCGATGCGGAAAGCAGCACAACAGGGGTAGCGGGTAACTGATGGCGCAATAGAGTTAAACCGTCTAGCCCAGACATGCCGGGTAAATTTAAATCCAGCAAAACCAGGTCAATGTCATCGTCATCCTTTGTTAATGCCAGCGCCTCTTCACAGCTGCCACTAGTTAGGATGGATAAATTTTTATCCAGTTTGCATAACACACCGCTAATGCCCTCAATAAATAATGGGTGGTCATCAACGAGGAGAATTTTCATCGCTGGTTCAACTTCATGGGGGGGCTCACCTTCATCTCTGTTCAGTAAATAGTATACTCGCTAAAGAGGTCTATTAAAAATGTACGAACACTACGGCTTAAGTGTTGTATAAAAAATACAAAAGACATATCACACCATGCTAAACTTAACGTCTTTTTAGTCACGCAATTAACAATAATTTATGAGCTATCAGGTACTTGCACGCAAATGGCGGCCCAGCAATTTCACCGAAATGGTCGGCCAGGAACATATCCTGCGCGCCCTGATAAACGCCCTCGATGAAGACCGTTTGCACCATGCCTATTTATTCACCGGCACTCGCGGCGTCGGCAAAACCACCATTGCACGTATATTTGCCAAGTCACTCAATTGTGAAACCGGTATTACCTCCAAACCTTGTGGTGAATGTGGTGCCTGTAAAGAAATCGCCGAAGGGCGCTTTATTGATTTAATTGAAGTGGATGCGGCGTCGCGCACTAAAGTCGAAGACACCCGTGAGCTTTTGGATAATGTGCAATATGCACCGACTCACGGCCGCTTTAAAGTTTATCTGATTGACGAAGTTCACATGCTCTCCGGGCACAGTTTTAATGCCTTGCTGAAAACCCTCGAAGAACCGCCGCCGCATGTGAAGTTTTTGCTGGCGACCACCGATCCGCAAAAATTACCGGTGACGATTTTATCGCGCTGTTTGCAGTTTAATTTAAAGCGCATGCCCATCTCCTTGATTGACGGACATTTGAAACATATTTTGCAGCAGGAATCCGTTGAATTTGATGATGCTTCCATTCGATTATTGGCTCACGGTGCGGATGGCTCAATGCGCGATGCGCTGAGTTTGCTTGACCAGGCCATTGCTTTCGGTGGCGGCAAACTCGAAAAAGAAGAAGTGCAGGCGATGCTCGGCACCGTATCCCGCGATCGTGTCATGCATATTTTAAAAGCGCTGATAGCGAATGATGCGGCGCTGCTGATGCAGCATATTGCGGATTTATCTGATTTAAGCCCGGATTATGCCAGTGTTTTAGCCGAGCTTTTAGCCATGCTGCACCAGATGGCGCTGGCGCAAAAAGTACCTGAAGCAGTGGATGAAAATCTGGTCGATCGGGAAGCTTTGCAGCAGCTAGCCACACAGGTGAGCTCAGAAGATATTCAGCTGTTTTATCAGGTGGGTTTAATTGGCCGCCGGGATTTAGCGCTGGCGCCGGATCCCCGCGGTGGACTGGAAATGGCACTATTAAGAATGCTGGCGTTTAAGCCATCGCTGGAAGCCCGCTCTACTATACCAGCACAACCTGCTGCGACGGCTTCACCAGCAGTTGCACAACAGCTGGCACCCGCGACAACTTCGCAACCCGCTGCACCTGCTGCTGTGCAACCGGCTGCAGCACCTACTGCCCCACCAACTGTCCCAGTGCAGGCAATGCCTACAGAAACAGCCCAGACCGCTGCTCCGGCAGAGCCTGTGAAAGTGTTACAGTTTGACGGAAACTGGGCCGGTTTAATTGAATCTTTAAACCTGCGTGGCATGGTGAAGCAACTGGCGGTAAACTGTACTCTGCAGGAAAAAACGGCAACGGAAGTGAAGCTGACATTAAATAAGCAGAATGAGCAGCTGCTTAATCCGATGATGCAGAAAAAGCTTGAAGAGGCGCTTTGCAGCTGTTTGCAACAGAAGTTAAAACTGCACATTGAGCTGGGCGAGCAGCAGGTGGAATCCCCCGCTGACACTAGCGCCCGAAATCAGGCGGAGCGCCAGCAGTCTGCGGAAGAAACGATACACCAGGACCCGATGGTGCAGGCGCTGAAAGATAATTTTAATGCCGAGGTGGTTCCCAACTCGGTGAAACCCATTAACGAATGATCCTTTAATAACGAATTCAGAATAGAGAGAGAATAAAGATGAAAGGTGGCATAGGCAACATGATGAAGCAGGCGCAGAAGATGCAGGCTGACATGCAAAAAGCGCAGGAAGAAATCGCCAATATGGAAGTGCAGGGTGAGTCGGGTGGCGGCATGGTGAAAGTGACCATGAATGGTCGTCACGAAGTGCGCCGCGTTGAGCTGGATGATAGTTTGATGGAAGATGATAAAGACATGATTGAAGATTTACTGGCAGCAGCGGTGAATGATGCGGTGCGTAAGATTGAGACAACTTCATCTGAGAGAATGTCTGGCGTAACTGCCGGTATGAATTTGCCCGGTGGGATGAAGTTTCCGTTTTAATTTATTAGCCTCCCCCTTAGAAAAAGGGGGAATGAGGGGGATTTAAATATTTAAAGGTTTAAATCTCCCCCAGCCCCTCTTTTTCTAAGAGGGGAGCTAATACTTTCATTCATTAAATCAATGCATCCATGAGCCAATCCCCCTTACTCCTGCAACTCATCGAAGCCCTGCGCTGCCTTCCCGGCGTCGGCCCGAAATCCGCCCAGCGCATGGCGTTTCATTTGCTGGAGCGTGATCGTAAAGGTGCATCGATTTTATCCGATTCATTACAACAGGCGGTGGATCACATTGGTCATTGTTCACAATGCCGCACCCTGTCTGAAACTGAAATCTGTGGTTACTGCGCGGATACCCGCCGCAATGACGAGCTATTGTGTGTTGTAGAAACGCCCTCGGATGTGCTGGCGATTAATCAGGCGGCAGATTTTAATGGTAAGTACTTTGTATTAATGGGGCATTTATCGCCTCTTGATGGTATTGGTCCAGCGGAGTTAGGTTTGGGTTTACTGGAAGCGCGTTTGAAAGGGGGCGGCATTAAAGAGCTAATCTTAGCCACCAACCCCACCGTAGAAGGCGAAACTACTGCCCATTATATTTCTGAAATGGCAGCGGAATATCAGGTGCAATCCACGCGCTTAGCACATGGTATTCCTCTGGGCGGTGAGCTGGAATATATCGATGGGGGCACACTGGCCCATGCATTCAGCGGGCGTCAAAAACTCATTTGATCGAAATGCAATGCGGCAAGTTTTTTCCGACTTGTGGTAAATGTTGGCCGTGGTTGCTTGCTATACTTAGTCAATATCCAAATGAAGACCCATAAATGGAAATTGCACTCTCCGGTTTAAATCAGCAGTTTGGCTCATCGGTATCGTTCGATAACAGCAGTCAGCGCCAGCAGCAAAATGCTCAGCAGCAGTCTGCCGCCGGGAGTGATCGTGCACAGCAAGCTCGAAATCAGGAAAATCAGTCATCACAAAACCAGACACGTGCCGAAACGGCTCAGCGCACACCGGCGAATACTGAAAGTGCAAGAATTATCAATGGCGAAGTGCTTTCATCCGAAACACAGCGGGTTGATAGCCGTGAAGCCGGGGCCAGTTTGCTGTCCCGTTCAGCTAATCAACAGCCAACCGGGCAGCCGGATAACCGTCGCATTACTGCACAGCAAGCCATTCAAACCTTTCAGGAAAATGAAGAACTGGTTCCTACAGACAATCAACAACGTCAGGTTTCAGGGATAATTGATACGTTTGTGTAACCGCTGAAATATTCTCTAATTCACTTTAAACTGCTCAGAAAGACCTTTTAGCTCATTTGCCAGCTGTGCCAGTTTTTCGCTGGCTTCCGAGCTGGTACTGCTGTCTTCTGAGGTTTGTTCGGTGAGCATTGCAATTTGTGTGATGCTTTCACTGACAGTGTGTGCTACATCGGATTGTTCCTTGGCACTGATGGCAATTTGACTGTTCATTTCACTAATGGTGTCAACGCTATGGGTAATCGTCTGCAAAGACTGTCCGGCTGTATTGGCTTTTTCGACACTTTTTCCCGTTTGTCCTCTGGCAATTTCAATAGCACTTGAGGCCTGTTCGGTTCCCGTTTGCAGCGTTTCAACCATTTTAGCAATTTCTTCCGTTGACTCCTGTGTGCGGCTAGCAAGAGTTCTTACTTCATCTGCCACTACTGCAAATCCACGCCCGCTTTCTCCTGCACGGGCAGCTTCGATGGCGGCATTTAGTGCCAGTAAATTGGTTTGTTCGGCGATGCCGCGTATGACATCTAAAACGCTTCCAATATTATTGCTGTCGCCTTCAACCCGTTTGATTGCATCGGTTGCTGTTTCTATTTGGGCAGAAAGTTGAGTGATTGCACTGACCGTTTCGTTGACGGTACTTGCACCTGTTTGTGCTTCTTGATTGGCTTGCTGTGCTGACTCAGCAGCGTGGTTGGCATTTTCTGTGACCATATGCGTTGCTGCCGTCATTTGTTCGACTGCGGTTGCAACCTGATCGGTTTGTACTTCCTGCTGGTTGATTCGTTGTTTGGTATTGGCGGTTATTTCAGTGAGCGTTTGAGATGCATCCTGCATATGAATGATCATTTTATTCAGGCGAGTAATAATCTCTTCAACTTTTTTTAAAAAATGGTTAAAGGTAATGACAATGTTATTGATTTCATTAATTGGTGTGGAGGTACTCACTTGCATATGCAAATTTAAAGAGTGACTTATTTCACTGATTTGTTGTGATGTTTCAGCAATAGGTTTTGAAATCCAGCGCCCTAAAAATGTAGCGACCAACATAACAAATAGAAGAATTGAAATAATGGGAATGGCCATTTGTTGAAGAATTTTCAGGCGTAAGCCCTGCATCGCTTTAGCGGAAAAAACGGCAGTAACCTTTCCGCCATTTTCTATACTAGACAAATCCTGATTGAGCAATAAAACAAAGTTGTTTTCATCAAGAAATTGCTCATCTGTTTGTTTAAGAATTAATTCAATACGTTTATCAGATTTATCTAGCCGGTAAGTGTATTCAATTTCTCTTGGGGGTTGTGCCGCAGCAAAGGCCGTGGCGGCTGAGGCTTTTGACATGCCCTTTATATGTAAATACAGCAACCCTGCAGATTCATATAGGCCTAGAGCGTCTTTGTTTCGCAACTTCATTTTATTGGCCCCATTCACACTGCGTACGGCCAAATTAGCAATGGGTTTAAGTGCCGCATTAGAAATTTGTATTAGCTTGTCCTGTTCAGCTTGCTGCATCGTGCTGTAGAGAACAAAAGCCAGGGGAATAACTGTCGCCAGACCAACCCCCATCATAGAAATAAGCAAAATAGCAGACAGGCTCTTGAGTTGGTTCATTTTTAATTACTCATTAACAAAGTTGCAGTGGAGTAAATTATTTGGTTGTGGCACATTGACCATTTGTGCAAAACGCCTCATATCCCGTGTGACAGGTTCGGCAGGTATTAGCGCTTAAGGGTGATGCCGCATCTGCAGAGGTAATGTCGGTGCCATCTTCTCTGAATACACTATATAGGGCTTTACCTGATTTATAACCGGTTACCATTAATATTTGCATCTCTTTCAGATGTAAAATCATTGTAGGGCCGTCATGCATTTTTCCATCTTTAGCTTTATAGCTCGACATTTCGCTGGGCTTAACCAGAATGGCAACGGCTCCCGGTCCCTGAGGTCGAACACCGCAGTAAATCTCTACGGTTTCCTGATATATCGGTGGAAGCGTACTGACATCTGCATCGCAGCCGGGAAGAGCACCAATGCCACTTAGAGGTGTTGCAACAGATGTCCAATTTTTCCAGTCTGCCGGGAAGCTGGTTTCACCTGCAGCAAGAACATGAGTTGTTGTAAAAAAGAGGCTGAATAATAAGATTGTAATTTTTTTAAGCATGTTCATATACCTTTATTATTTTGAGAAAATAAATCTGCTAATACTTATTAATATAGAAGATTAAATTTTGAAATTCAGAAAAATAGTGCTTTTATCTTCAGATTGCTTTTTGTGTTACGGTTTAAGCGAGTGACTGTTAAGTTTAATTAAACATAAATTACAGAGTAAAGACTAATGAGTGATTGTATTTTCTGCAAAATCGTCAGCGGTGATATTCCGGGTGATATTGTGTATCAGGATGATGATGTGCTGGCATTTCGAGATTTAAGCCCGCAGGCACCGGTGCATTTTCTGGTGATTCCTAAAAAACATATTTCAACGATTAATGATCTTCAGCCGACAGATGCCGAGTTAATCGGTAAGCTGTATCTGGCGGCGAAACAGGTTGCAAATCAGCAGGGCATGGCTGAGTCGGGATACCGATGCGTTATGAACTGTAATGATGATGGCGGGCAAACCGTGCATCATATTCATTTGCATGTGCTGGGTAAGCGGCAGATGACGTGGCCGCCGGGTTAGTTAGTTTGGGCTTGCAATATTGGCCACAATCAGTAATATTCACGCCTCTTCAAAGTACGACTTTGCAGACGTGTAGCTCAGCCCATTTTGATGTATTTAATTTACGGCTAGCAACAAGTCTGTTACGTAACATTGAAATGCTCGCTTAGCTCAGTTGGTAGAGCGCTGCCATGACATGGCAGATGTCGTAGGTTCAAGTCCTACAGCGAGCACCATATTTAATATAAAAATAAAGCTAACCCGAGAGGGCATGGCGATGTTTTTATCGCCATGCGTACGCAGGGCAAAGGGCCCTGAGTCATCTACTTGCGCCTGCTAATTTTCATCTTTTATGAAAATTAGAAATCATTTGTGAAACAATCCCCAATCTCAAAACCCAATATTTCAATTTATAGCGCTTTACTGTAAATTAACGTCTAAATTCAGCATTAAAAAATTGGAAAAATGAATAAAACAGTATCTTCAGTTATCTTGTCATTCTGCATTTTGTTTTTAACCGCAGCCGTTTCAGCTAAAAATATTCAATATGTCAGTGATGATCTCACTATTCCTATGCGATCGGGTGTAACTAACGCACATAAAATCTTAAAGTTTTTAAACAGTGGTGTTGCACTTGAAATTATCGAGCTAACAGATGATAAAAAACATGCGCTGGTTGTGCCAGTTGATGACGGCACTAAAACCGGCTGGGTCGAAACGAATTTGTTAATGCCAAATCGAAGTGCCCGTGAACAATTAGTGCGTTCAAAGAAAAAAATGCAATCTATTAAAGCGCAGCAGGCTGAATTAAAAAAACAGTTAGCGGAAAGTCAGGTGCAGAATACGGCGTTGCAAACGACTCAAACCGAGTTAGAAGCAAAAATTAAAAGCTTACAAAATATGCTGGCTCGCTTGCGTAAAAACGCATCGGACCCCATTCGAATTGCGGATGAGAACGAACAACTCAAACAGCAATTGGCAGATGCTGAAGCTAAAACGGCTGAACTGACCGAAGAAAATATTATTCTGGGCGACGAAAATATTAAATCCTGGTTTTTAATTGGCGGTGCAGTTTCCATGGGCAGTTTAATTTTTGGTATTGTGTTGACCCGTATTCGCTGGAAGAAAAACGATCGCTGGGCTTAAATTGTGAAACTTGTGTAGGTGTTAGTTATATATATAGTTATGGGCTGACGAAGTTTAGTGTGATGTGTAGCAAGCTGTATTGGTTCTTGAATAAAAAACACTGCTCGCTACGCATCGCCTCTGCTATCGTCAGCTGAAGCTAACGCCTACAAACACGTCAGTGAATAATCATTGAAATCAATCAGCACACTCGTTAAACTCTCCGCACAAATTCTTACTCACCCTGTTTAATTAGCCATTGTATGGCCAATTAAATAAACCATGTGGCCTTACGTATGGGTCACCTCTGAAACCAGGAGCACACCATGCCTGTTATTACTTTGCCTGACGGAAGTCAGCGTACATTTTCATCCCCCGTTTCTGTTTATGATGTTGCCGCCGAAATTGGCCCCGGTTTAGCGAAAGCGACTTTAGCTGGCAAGGTTAATGATGAAATGGTGGATGCGTCTTTCATAATGGACGACGATGCAACTCTTTCGATAATTACGGATAAAAATGAAGAAGGCCTGGAAGTGATTCGTCACTCCACTGCGCATTTATTAGCGCAGGCGATTAAACAGTTATACCCATCAGCACAAATTACCATTGGCCCTGTTATTGATGATGGCTTCTTTTACGATATTGATTACGAAGAAAGTTTTGCACCGGAAGATTTAACTAAAATCGAAAAGAAAATGGCGGAGTTGGCAAAAGAAAATTTCACTATTTCCCGCTCCACTAAAACCCGCGACGAAGCGGTTAAGTATTTTCGTGATTTAGGCGAAGAATATAAAGCGCAAATCATTGAAGATATTCCTGCAGATCAAACTTTGTCATTATATACGCAGGGCGAGTTCACCGATTTATGCCGAGGCCCCCATGTACCCAGCACGGGAAAGATTAAAGCCTTTAAATTAACCAAACTGGCGGGTGCATACTGGCGCGGTGATTCAAACAATAAAATGCTGCAACGCATTTATGGCACTGCATGGCCGGATAAAAAACAATTAAAAGCCTATTTAAAGCGAATTGAAGAAGCCGAAAAACGCGACCACCGTAAAATCGGTAAAGCATTAGGTTTGTTTCATTCGCAGGAAGAAGCGCCGGGCATGATTTTCTGGCACAAGGATGGTTGGGATTTAAATTTAACCATTCAGAATTATATTCGTGATCGTTTGCGCGATCACGATTATCAGGAAATTAATACACCGCAGGTGGTGGATCGTACGCTGTGGGAAAAATCGGGTCACTGGGATAAATTCAGCGACATGATGTTCACTACGCATTCAGAAAGTCGCGACTATGCGGTTAAGCCGATGAATTGCCCATGCCATGTTCAGGTATTTAATCAGGGCTTAAAGTCTTACCGTGATCTGCCGCTACGCTTAGCAGAGTTCGGATCGTGCCATCGAAATGAGCCATCCGGTACGCTGCATGGTTTGATGCGGGTGCGAAATTTTGTGCAGGATGATGCGCATATTTTCTGTACCGATGAGCAGGTGCAATCGGAGGTGTCGGATTTTATTGATCTGACTTTTGACGTTTATAAAGATTTCGGCTTCGATAATATCGAAATCGCCCTCTCAACCCGCCCGGAAGAACGAGTGGGCTCGGATGAAGTCTGGGATCAGGCGGAAAAAGCCCTGCATGATGCACTGGAAGCCAAGGGCATTGACTATATATTGCAGCCGGGTGAAGGGGCTTTTTATGGCCCGAAGATTGAGTTCACCTTAAAAGACTGTTTAGAGCGTGGCTGGCAGTGCGGCACATTGCAGGTGGATTTCTCAATGCCCGGCCGATTAGATGCTCAATATGTGGCAGAGGACGGAAATCGCAAAGTTCCCGTTATGTTACACCGGGCAATTTTGGGTTCAGTTGAGCGATTTATCGGAATTCTGATTGAGCATTATGAAGGCAAATTTCCGCTGTGGTTAAGCCCTCAACATGCGGTAATTTTGAATATTACTGACAAACAGGCCGGATTTGCCCAAAAAGTTGAAGAAATATTGCATAAACGTGGATTTAAGGTCAAGTCGGACTTGAGAAATGAGAAGGTAGGCTTTAAAATCCGCGAGCATACTTTAGCGCGTGTTCCCTATATGTTAGTTATCGGGGATCGTGAATTAGAAACAGAAAGTGTGACCGTGCGTTCTCGAAGCGGTGAGGATATGGGCAGTATGAGTATTGATGCTTTTGCTGACCACCTTGCTAATGATATTAAAAATCGCCTTTGAGGGACTCGGTCTCGCTATTTCGGAGGAATAAAACATCGCAGCTGATAAGAAAAAAACTCTCATAAACGACAAAATCCCCTACCCGGAAGTACGGGTAATTGACGATGAAGGAGAGCAGCTCGGCATCATGAGCCCGGCAGATGCAATAGCAAAAGCCAGTGGCCAGGGCCTAGATTTGGTTGAAGTATCACCAAATGCGAAACCTCCGGTTTGCCGCATCATGGATTACGGCAAGTTTAAGTTTGAAGCGAAGAAGCAGAAAAACGCCAATAAAAAGAAAACCAAGCAGGTGCAGGTGAAGGAAATTAAATTCCGCCCGCGCACTGAAGAAGGTGATTACCAGACGAAAGTCCGTAAATTGCGTGAGTTCATGGAGAAGGGCGATAAGATCAAAGTAACCTTGCGTTACCGCGGTCGTGAATTTGCTCATCAGGAACTGGGCCTGGATTTGTTGAAGCGTGTTGCCGCCGATCTTGATGAGTTTGGTGTTGTTGACCAGATGCCCAAGATGGAAGGCCGACAAATGGTGATGATGATGTCACCTAAGAAGTTAAAAGTTTAATTAAAGATATTTGTAGGTGCTCCGTCAGGTGCGCCTATAAACATGTGTTCACCAGGTTACACGCTACGCAGTAGTAAAACCGGAAATAATCACCCTCAAGCTGCTAAGCATTTAATGTTTGGTTGGTACAGGGTACTTTACTAAGAATTATTTTGGAGCAATATAATGCCTAAGATGAAAACTAATCGCGGCGCTGCAAAGCGTTTCCGCAAAAACGGTGCTGGCGGCTTTAAGCGCGGCAAATCGTTTCGTCGTCATATTCTGACCAAAAAATCAACTAAGCGTAAGCGTCATTTACGTGAACCTTCACAAGTAGCTAAGTGCGATTCTCGTGCTGTTAGCCGCATGTTACCGTACGTTTAGGAGATATAGAAAATGGCTAGAGTTAAACGTGGTGTACAGGCGAGAGCCAATCACAAGAAAGTAATGAAGAAGGCTAAAGGTTATTACGGAGCACGTAGTCGTGTTTATCGTGTAGCCCACCAGGCCGTTATTAAAGCAGGTCAATACGCATACCGTGACCGTCGTGTTAAGAAACGTGAATTCCGTAAATTATGGATCACTCGTATTAATGCAGCAGCGCGTATGTTTGATATGTCTTACAGTCGTTTCATTAACGGTTTGAGCAAAGCTGAAATCGACCTTGATCGTAAAGTACTGGCAGACATCGCTGTTCACGATATTGAAGCATTTGGTCAATTAGTAGAAGCAGCTAAGGCAGGCCTTGCAAAAGCAGCATAATTAATTTGTTAGTTTTATAGCTAATAAAATTAATTTTTAAAAAGGGAAAGGCTAAGGTCTTTCCCTTTTTTTATCCAGCTTTAGCGTGACAACGAACAACTAGATTATAAAGAAAACGCAAATGAACGCGAATGCACGCAAATAAACGCGAAATAAAACGGAGTATAGTTTTGATTTCGAAGTGATTTATATTTTGAATATAAATCATTTTAGCAGCTGAATTAAGAAGCAATTATTTATTGCGTGCATTCGCGTTAATTAGCGTTTATTTGCGTTTTCTTTTTATTTTATGTTTTTCCGGTAGTAAGTTATCGGAAATAATTAAACAAAAAAACGGTAAAAAAAGTGGCAGACCTACAAGACGTTTTAAAACAGGCACTACAAGCGGTAGCCGATGCAGATAATCTGCAATCGCTCGACGAAGTGCGCGTACAGTACCTCGGCAAAAAAGGTGAGTTCACCGCGCAATTAAAAGAGCTGGGTAAACTCCCCGGCAGTGAGCGTAAAGCCGCAGGGCAAATAATCAATGATGCTAAGCGTGCGTTTCAGGAAACATTAGAGAGTAAAAAGCAGCAGCTGGAAGCGCAAAAATTAAACGCACAACTTTCATCAGAAACGGTAGACGTAACTTTACCGGGTCGTGGTCAGCAGGCCGGTGGTTTGCACCCGGTGACACGCACCATGAATCGCATAAAAGAGTTGTTTGCCGGTTTAGGTTTTGATGTGGCAGAAGGCCCGGAAATAGAAGATGATTTTCATAATTTCGAAGCCTTAAATATTCCATCGCATCACCCGGCGCGTGCCATGCACGATACGTTTTATTTTGATGCGAATACGTTATTGCGCACCCACACCTCTCCCGTGCAGGTACGTACCATGGAAAAAGAAGCGCCGCCATTGCGTTTAATTGCGCCGGGCCGGGTGTATCGTTGTGATTCGGATTTAACCCACACGCCGATGTTTCATCAGGTAGAAGGTTTAATGGTAGACACCGATGTGAGCTTCGCGGATTTAATGGGCACACTCGATCGTTTTTTACGTTTATTTTTCGAAAACGAAAAACTCGAAACTCGCTTTCGTCCTTCGTACTTTCCGTTTACAGAGCCTTCATCCGAAGTTGATATTCAATGCGTAATGTGTGAAGGCGAGGGCTGTCGTGTGTGTAGTCACACTGGCTGGTTAGAAGTATTAGGCTGCGGCATGGTACATCCGCAAGTGTTTAAACACGCGGGCATTGATAACGAAAAATTCACCGGCTATGCCTTTGGTATGGGGGTGGAGCGCTTGGCGATGTTGCGTTATGGCGTAAATGATTTACGACTGTTTTTTGAAAACGATGTTAAGTTTTTGAAGCAGTTTAAATAGCGAAAAACAAAATAAAAAATGTCGTCATTCCAGCATGCTTGTAGCTGGAATCCAGTGACTTTGATAATTTAAGTCGCTGGATTCCTGCCTTCGCAGGAATGACAGAGTTAAAAAAATTATAGGTTCAGCAGATGAAAATCTCACAAAACTGGTTACACGAGTGGGTTAACCCGCAAACAGATTTAGACGAATTTTGTGCAACAATTACCATGGCCGGACTGGAAGTTGATTCCATCGAACCTGCTGCCGGTGAGTTTACAAAAATTGTCGTTGCCAAAGTCACTTCGGTTGAAAAACACCCCGATGCAGACAAGTTAAATGTTTGCAAAGTAAACACCGGTAAAGAGGAATTACAGATCGTTTGTGGTGCTGCAAATGTGCGTGAAGGTTTAGTTGTTGCCTGTGCCACTATCGGTGCGGTGTTACCCGGTAATTTCAAAATTAAGAAATCCAAACTGCGCGGCGTAGAATCTTTCGGCATGCTGTGTTCAGAAAAAGAAATGGGTTTAGCTGAACAGGCAGACGGTTTAATGGAGTTGCCGGATGATGCGCCCGTTGGCACAGATATTCGTGAGTATCTAAAATTAAACGACACCATTATCGAAGTCGATTTAACCCCCAACCGTGCAGACTGTTTAAGCGTGGCGGGTGTTGCGCGTGAAGTGGCCACTTTATACAAAAGTGAATTAAATACGGTTGAAGCTGGCAATGTTGCTGCCAGCATTGATGACACGTTTAACGTTTCGGTTAGTGCCACCCAGGCCTGCCCGCGTTACACCGGCCGTATCATTCGCAATGTAAACACACAGGCAACAACGCCGTTGTGGATGGTGGAAAAATTACGCCGCGCCGGCATTCGAAGCCTTGGTCCCTGTGTTGATGTTACTAACTTCGTCATGCTCGAACTGGGCCAGCCGATGCATGCCTTCGACCTTGATATTCTCAAAGGTGGTATTCAGGTACGCATGGCATCGACGGGTGAAACAATTACCCTGCTCGATGGCAAAGAAATCACCACCACTGAAAATACGCTGCTGATTGCTGATGATGAAAAAGCCCTGGCACTGGCGGGTATTATGGGTGGCGAAAATAGTGGCGTTACCGATAACACCAAACATATCTTTTTAGAATCTGCGCATTTTAATCCGCTCGCGATTGCTGGCAAAGCCCGTGAATATGGCTTGCATACAGATTCATCACATCGCTTTGAGCGAGGGGTTGATCCAGAGTTACCCTTACAGGCACTGGCGCGTGCAACTCAGTTGTTACTTGATATCTGTGGCGGCGATGCGGGCCCTGTGGTTGATCAGACCTGTATGGCTGATATGCCATCGCGTGCACCGGTTCAGCTGCGTTTAGATCGCATCAATCGCATGTTGGGTATTGAATTTGATGCGGCTGAAGTGGAATCTATTTTAACCCGCTTAGGTATGCAGCTGGAGTCGCAAAAAGATAATAGCTGGATGGTTACCCCACCGAGCTTCCGCTTTGATATTGCCATTGAAGCGGATTTAATCGAAGAAATTATTCGTATTCACGGTTACAACAATATCCCTCGCAGGTTGCCAACCTATCAACCCGCAATGAAGCCGCTCAAAGAAGCTGAAATTAACCTGCAGCGGGTGAAAGATGTGCTGGTTGAGCGCGGCTATTACGAGGCGATCAGTTACAGTTTTGTCGATCCGAAATGGCAGGCAGCAATTGATCCGGACATTGCACCTGTGAAACTGGCGAACCCAATTTCAGCCGACTTATCGGTGATGCGCACCAGCATCTGGCCGGGTCTGTTAAAAGCTGTACAGCACAATTTAAATCGTCAGCAGCCACGGGTGCGTTTATTCGAAACCGGCCTGACCTTTGTAAAGCAGGGTGACGAACTGCTGCAAAATGCCAAAATATCCGGCGCGATTACCGGTAATATTGAAACCGAGCAATGGGGTGCTGAAGAGCGCAAAATTGACTTCTTTGATGCAAAAGCTGATCTCGAGGCCATTTTAGCGCTGGGTGGGCTAAAAAATATTTCTTTCGAAAAAGGCGAGCATTCGGCTCTGCATCCGGGGCAAAGCGCACAGATTATCAAGAATAATCAGGTTATTGGCTGGCTCGGTGCACTGCATCCCAATACCCGTAAAACCCTTGATATTGACCCCGCAGTGTATGTTTTTGAAGTCGATCAGGCTGCCGTGTTAGAGGGCACTGTACCGGCGTTTAAGGCGCTTTCAAAGTTCCCGGAAGTGCGCCGTGATATTGCGCTATTAGTAAAACAGGAAATTGCGGTTGCAGACTTAGTTAAATCAATTAAATCAGTCACTTCTGATATATTCCAAGAAATTTTATTATTTGACGTCTATACTGGTACTAATATAGAAGATGGTCTAAAAAGTGTCGCTTTGGGCTTGATTTTACAGGGATTTTCCAGCACTCTTACGGATGAGGACGTGGATAAAGAAATTAACAAGATTGTCACCGTTTTAAATGATACTTATGGTGCTACACTACGGGAGTAGAAATGGCGTTAACCAAAGCCGATATGGCAGAGCGATTGTTTGATGAGTTAGGGCTCAACAAGCGAGAAGCCAAAGAGTTGGTTGAACTGTTTTTTGAGGAAGTGCGCGAAGCGCTGGAAGATACATACAATGTAAAACTTTCAGGTTTTGGCAACTTTACATTAAGAGATAAGACTCAACGTCCGGGCAGAAACCCGAAAACGGGGCAGGAGATACCCATCTGCGCCCGTCGCGTTGTAACCTTCCGCCCAGGGCAAAAATTAAAACAAAGAGTTGAGGCCTATGCTGGAAGCCAGCAATAATAACGAACTACCTGTAATACCGAGCAAGCGCTATTTCACTATTGGTGAAGTCAGTGAGCTATGTGGTGTAAAACCCCATGTGCTTCGTTATTGGGAGCAGGAATTTACTCAGCTCAAGCCGGTAAAGCGCCGTGGAAATCGCCGTTATTATCAGCGTCATGATGTAATTTTAATTCGTCAGATTCGTAGCCTGTTATATGATCAGGGATTTACGATTGGTGGTGCGCGTCAGCAGCTCACTGGCGAAACCGCTAAAGAAGATACTTCGCAAAGTAACCAGCTGATTAAGCAAATCAGAAATGAGCTGGAAGATATTCTACAGACATTAAAGAAGTAGCCGCCAAACAGGCTTCTGACGTCATCACCCTCACCCTAACCCTCTCCCAGAGGGAGAGGGGATATCACAATGTTCTCTCCATTTTCAAAGAACGTATTGATTCCTCACTATCGAAGTAGAGGGAATATCACAATGTTCTCTCCATCTTCAAAGAACGTATTGATCCCTCTCTCCGATGCATAGGGAATATCACTCTATATCTCTCCATCTTAAAAAAACGTATTGATCCCCCTCTCCCTCAGGGAGAGGGCCGGGGTGAGGGCGTCAGGTTCATTTAAACCCAAAACCCCCAACTATCCTGACACAGGGGGCTCAATCCTCATCATATTTTATCCCCAGTATTCGATGACTCTCGTTAAGTATAAAATCTAAAAAAGTACGCGCAACTAACGATAATTTTCTACCTTTTAAGTGTACGGCATACCATCGTCTTTTTAAGGGGAAGCCCTCTACATCAAGCACAGTTAGCATGTTAACATCCCGCTCCAGTTGGACACTGTGTAAAGATAAAACCGCAATACCCAGCCCGGCCATTACCGCCTGCTTGAGTGCTTCGCTACTCCCCAGCTCCATATAAGGTTCTATCTCAACACCATGTTCGCTGAGAAGTTTGTCAAAAACATAGCGCGTGCCCGAGCCGCTTTCACGAATTAAAAATCGTTGACTGGATAAGTCTTTAATTGTGATATTTTTTTTATTTGCCAGCGGGTGATTAGCCGGTGCAACAATTCCCAGAATATTGGTTAAAAACGGGTAGGCCTCCAGATTGTCATCTTTAGGTATCTGCCCCATCACAACAAAATCATCATCATTATTCATCAAGCGTTCTATGACACGGGCACGGTTGGTGAACTTCAGTTTGGGTTCGACTTCAGGGTACTGCTGAAGAAAGGCCCCTAATAAATTAGGTAGAAAATATTTACTGGTGGTAACTACAGATAGTTGAAGAGGACCTTTGACTTCACCTTTTAGCTCCTCAAATGCGCTTTTTAATTCGTCCACCCGGCCGAGTATATCGATGCAGGCCGAATACATAATTTTACCCGCTGCTGTCGGAAAGGTTTTCTTACCGATCTTTTCAAACAGGGCAATGCCGGCCTGTTCTTCCAGGCGTTTAACCTGAATAGAAACAGCAGGTTGGGTAAGAAATAGCTCCTCAGCGGCACGCGTATAACTGCCCAGACGGGAGACGGACTCAAACAGTTTTAGTTGCTGTAAAGTCAGGTGCATTTTTTTTCCTATAAATAAAAGTAAATGTAATTTATAACAAAAACTAATTTTTATAAATACCTGTTTGGGTCTATATTTCAATCCTGCTTAAAAAGCACCCCCAAACCAGATATTGGTTTGAAACTGAAAAATACTTAATTTTGAGTCTGCAAATATTGTAGTTCAGAATTTTTGATAGCAACTGTCGAGGAAAACAACATGGCAAAGACTTATAGCGCTGGTGTTAAAGAATACCGCGAAACGTATTGGACACCAGAGTACTCTGTTAAAGAAACAGATATTCTGGCTTGTTTCAAAATCACTCCACAGGACGGTGTTCCCCGTGAAGAAGTAGCTGCAGCTGTTGCCGCTGAATCTTCAACAGGTACATGGACGACTGTATGGACTGACCTTTTAACTGACCTTGATTACTACAAAGGCCGTTGCTACGCGATCGAAGACGTACCAGGTGATGACACCTGTTTCTACGCTTTCGTTGCATATCCAATCGATTTATTTGAAGAAGGTTCTGTTGTAAACATCCTTACTTCTTTAGTTGGTAACGTATTCGGCTTTAAAGCACTACGTGCACTTCGTTTAGAAGATATCCGTTTCCCTGTTGCTTACGTTATGACATGTAATGGTCCACCACAGGGTATCCAGGTTGAACGTGACTTATTAAACAAATATGGTCGTCCTCTTCTTGGTTGTACTATCAAGCCTAAGCTTGGTTTATCTGCTAAGAACTACGGTCGTGCTTGCTACGAAGGTTTACGCGGCGGTTTAGATTTCACTAAAGATGACGAAAACGTTAACTCTCAGCCATTCATGCGTTGGAGACATCGTTTTGATTTCGTTATGGAAGCTATCCATAAAGCTGAAGCTGAAACAGGTGAGCGTAAAGGTCACTACTTAAACGTTACTGCTCCTACTTCAGATGAAATGATGAAGCGCGCTGAATATGCTAAAGAAATCGGCGCACCTATCATCATGCACGATTACCTGACTGGTGGTCTATCTGCAAATACTCAGCTTGCACAATGGTGTCAAGATAACGGTATGTTGTTACACATTCACCGTGCTATGCACGCTGTACTTGATCGTAACCCGCACCACGGTATTCACTTCCGCGTATTAACTAAAGTATTACGTCTGTCTGGTGGTGATCACCTTCATTCTGGTACTGTTGTTGGTAAGCTTGAAGGCGATCGTGACGCAACATTGGGCTGGATCGACATTATGCGTGATTCATACATCAAAGAAGATCGCTCACGCGGTATCTTCTTCGATCAGGATTGGGGCGCAATGCCTGGTGTTATCCCGGTTGCATCCGGTGGTATCCACGTATGGCACATGCCTGCATTAGTTAGCATCTTCGGTGATGACTCTTGCTTACAGTTTGGTGGCGGTACATTAGGTCACCCTTGGGGTAATGCTGCTGGCGCTGCGGCTAACCGTGTTGCGGTTGAAGCTTGTGTTGAAGCACGTAACTCTGGTGTTGAGCTTGAGAAAGAAGGTAAAGACATTCTGACTAAAGCAGCTGCACATAGCCCTGAGCTGAAGATTGCGATGGAAACCTGGAAAGAGATCAAATTTGAATTTGATACGGTTGACAAGATCGACGTTGCTCATAAGTAATTAACTTTCCCTCACCCCGGCCTCTCCCAGAGGGAGAGGCTGTAAAAGTCCCCTCTCCCTCTGGGAGAGGGTTAGGGTGAGGGCACACTAAACAAATTTTGGAGATAATCACATGAGTGATGTACAAGATTATGAATCAAGCTTAGGCGATGCTGCCATAAGCCGTAAATATGAAACTTTTTCTTACCTGCCTACATTAACTGCTGAGTCAATTCGTGCTCAAATTCAGTACATTGTAGACAAAGGCTGGAACCCGGGTATTGAACACACTGAACCAGCACATGCTTTTAGTAACTACTGGTACATGTGGAAGCTGCCTATGTTTGGTGAAACAGACGTAGATGCTATCCTGGCGGAAGTTGAAGCTTGTCATAAAGCCCACCCAGAGAACCATGTTCGTCTGTTAGGTTTTGATAACTTTGCACAGTCTGCTGGTACAGCGATGGTTATTCACCGCGGCGTTTCTGTATAAGATCGTTCAGGTAATATCAAAAGTACGTTAAAAGCCTCTGCCGGACGTATATCTGTCAGGGGCTTTTTTCCCTATAATTCACAATGTTTTTAACTAATAAAAGAGTTTGATATGGCACGTCCTGATAAATATGTTGGTGTTCAGAACGAAGTTAATGGTGGTATGACCACAATTGGTAAAATTATTCGTGATGCATGGGTCTTTGGTTTAATCGAAGAAACAGAAACCTGCGAAGGCTGGAATTTTGCAGGCGTTGATGCCTTATTAGATAAGGTAAATAAAGAGTGGGATAAATATGGTTGCATAGTGAGCAATCTGCCCCCTGAGTTATTTGAAAAGCACAAAAGAATACACGATAAAGCAATAGAAGATGCGCGCGCTGCCGGTTGGTGTGGCGAAGCAGAAACCGAGGATGAAAAATAAACCTCGCTAAAAAATTTTATTTTGTAGTTAATAAAGTGACTGCAAATATTTTAAATAAAATTATTTGAAAAAGAGAGAGTGGGCCATGTCCGTTACTGAAAACGTTGTAGATCCCGAACAATATCTAATCAAAGATGAACCTTATTACGAGCCGGTTGGTAAAGAAATCGCCCTGTATGAGTCTGCTTACGATGTGCGTATGCCGATGATGATAAAAGGCCCGACCGGTTGTGGTAAATCCCGCTTTGTTGAACACATGGCGTGGAAACTCGGCAAGCCTTTAATTACGGTTGCCTGTAATGAAGACATGACCGCATCAGATTTGGTTGGTCGTTTTCTTTTAGATAAAGATGGCACTAAGTGGCAGGACGGCCCGTTAACCACCGCCGCCCGTATTGGCGCAATCTGTTATTTAGATGAAATTGTAGAGGCGCGTCAGGATACAACGGTTGTTATTCACCCGTTAACCGATCACCGTCGTAGTTTGCCGTTAGATAAAAAAGGTGAATTGATTCAGGCGCATCCGGATTTTCAGTTAGTGATTTCATACAATCCAGGCTATCAATCATTGATGAAAGATCTTAAACAATCGACCAAACAACGTTTTGGTGGAATGGATTTTGATTACCCGGTTGAAGCCACAGAAATTGAAATTGTTTCTAAAGAATCGGGTGTTGATAAAGAGACCGCAGAAAAACTGGTGCACATTGCACAACGTGCGCGTAATTTAAAAGGCCATGGTTTAGACGAAGGTATCTCAACCCGTTTGCTGGTTTATTCAGGCCAGTTAATTGCTAAAGGGGTTGCGCCGTTGGAAGCCTGTAGTATGACGATGGTGACACCGTTGACGGATGATCCGGATATGCGGGATACGTTGAATGCGGCGGTTGAGACGTTTTTTGGTTGATTTGTGATTTGGTGATTGGTGAGTTTGGGACTGGTTTTGTTTTGGTTTTAAATGAAACTGATGCCCTCACCCCGGCCCTCTCCCGGGGGGAGAGGGGGATCAATACGTTCTTTTGAAGATGGAGAGAACGTCGTGGTCTATCCCCTCTCCCCCCGGGAGAGGGTTAGGGAGAGGGTTAGGGTGAGGGCGTCAGGTTCATTTAAACACAAAAATTTGACAACCCCTCTAACTAAAGAGGAAAGTGAGTCAACCCCAGCCACCAGACCGCCCCAAAATGACCACACTGGAAAAAGCCAGAAAACTAAGACAAAACCAGACAGACGCCGAAAAAATACTATGGTATCGAATCCGCAATCGACAGTTAAACGATTACAAGCTTCGACGACAGGTGCCAGTCGGTTCGTATATTGTCGACTTTATGTGTGTGTCAGCAAAGTTGATTATAGAGCTTGATGGTGGGCAGCATGCGGAACAACAAATTTATGACCGGAAACGCACTGCGTTTTTAGAAGCAAGAGATTTTAAAGTTGTTCGATTTTGGAATAACGATGTATTAACGAATATTGACGGCGTTTTAGAATCCCTCACCCTAACCCTCTCCCGGAGGGAGAGGGGACTGTAGTGGCTCACTCCTACTGAGAGAGGAGGCTGTAATAACTCACTCCTGCTTAGGGAGGGAACTGCAGTAGCTCCCTCTCCCTACGGGAGAGGCGGCACCAATAGCACCCTCTCCCTCCGGGAGAGGGCTGGGGTGAGGGCATAAAAACGAAGGTAAAAACATGAGCATTAAACTCGAAGACTACGAAGAATTCCTGTCCGAAGCCGCACCGGAAATTCGAAACGTTTTGGAAAGTACATTTCAGGAAGCCTCACGGGTGATGTCACCCACTGGCTTACAGGAATATATGGATGGCGCTAAAAGCTTATGCAATTTAGGTCGAGGCTCCGGGGTTGTTATTTCATATCTGCAGGAAATGCCACAGGTTGCAAAAGAGTGCGGTGAAGATGTTATAGGCGATTGCCTGACCGCAGCAATGAAATTATCTTCTATGACTTCTGCCGAAGTGGTAACGCTTTTATTTGGAAGCATGCCCACCGCTGCCCGTAACCTGGGTGATGCGGAATTATTTCGCGGTTATCTCACATTAATCCATCAGCTTGCATCCACCGCTTCCCGTGGTGTGCGTCCAATGTTAAATCACATTGATGAATTATTATCAAAACTCACCTTAAGTGGTTTGCGCCGCTGGTGTAATTTTGGTTCACAGGCTTATCGCCGTGATTTTAATAATTTAACCGCCTATTTCAATCTTGAGTCTGCTGACAGTCGCGCGATGTTACAGAAAGAACGTCGCGGAATTTTATTTATAAAAACGCAACGTAAATTAAATTTTTATTTACGTGCGCTGTGGGGCAGAGATTTTTTCCTGCGCCCGACCGGTGCAGACTTTGCCGATTTTCGACCTTTCATTGAACACCGTATTCTGCATTTACCCGATGCACTTGATGATTATGGCAGTGTGTCAGGATTAGAAGTTTATCGTGCGACTTCTGCACATATGGCCGCTCACATGTCATATGCAACTGCGCCGATTTCTGCTGAAGGTTTAAGCCCGGCGCAAATGTTTTTTATCGGGCTGGTTGAAGATGCGCGTATAGAGTATCTTGCGATTAAAGAATTTCCAGGCTTGAAAAAACTCTGGCTTTCTATCATGAGTGAAAGTGAGGAAGATGTTGAAGACTCAGGTGCTAAGAAAGTAGAGCACCCAACCATGTTGATTCTTGAGCACTTTGCAAAAATGTTGCTTGATAGTTCAATAACATCTGATGATGAAGAATTAAATGCAATAGCTGAAAAATTTCATAATGAAATTGAAGACAGGCAACATGATAATCAATTTTCATGGCACCTTGGTTTAGATATTTTTAATTTATTTATGAAGCGTAAAGAAGTGCCGAGTTTACGTATTTTAGAGCGCATAGATATTCCTTACCGTGATGATAATCGTTACGTCTGGGAGTTTGAAGAATTTGATGCGGACGTTGAATTTGAATATGTACCCGCCAGCCAGCGTCAGGTGCGTAAACAGGTCAGTGTGATTGAAATGGCCAATGAAGTTGATTGCGAATTAGCCGGTGACGATGCGCAGGAAATCTGGACCTGTTCCACTAATATGCGCCCCTACGAAGATGACCTGACAGATGAGCAGGTTAGCTTTAATGATATGTGGGGCAAAGAACCCGTGTCCGATCCGTTTCATTATCAGGAATGGGACTATCAAATTCAATTACATCGCCCGGACTGGGCAACGGTTTATGAACGCCGTCAGCCCCGTGGTCATGTTGAAGATATTCAAACTATTATTGATGAGTACCGTCCGGTTGCGCATCGCATAAAACAAATTATCGATCTGTTAACGCCGGAAGGTGTGCAACGTGTGCGTAATATGGAGGACGGTGATGAAGTTGATATTAACGCCGCCATTGATGCGATGATCGCGATTCGCATGGGCGAGCAACCCAACACCCGCATCACTATGCGCAATGTTTTAAAAACACGTGATCTTTCGGTTGTCTTATTACTAGATTTATCCGAGTCAACCAATGAGCCTATGAACGGTTCAGAAAAAACGGTGCTGCAATTAACACGTGAAGCGGCGACTTTAGTTTCAACCGCAATTGAAGGTATCGGTGACCCCTATGCCATTCACGGCTTTGCTTCAGATGGTCGCCACGATGTTCAATACTATCGCTTTAAAGATTTTAATCAGCATTTCGATGATGAAAGTAAATCCCGTTTAGCCGGTATGAAAGGCGGCTTGTCTACGCGCATGGGCGCAGCGTTACGTCATGCAGGCCAGCACTTATTAAAGCAGCAGGAAAAACGCAAACTGGTTTTACTGCTAACCGATGGTGAGCCGGCAGATATTGATGAGCGTGATCCACAGCACCTGCGCCATGACACTAAAAAAGCAGTTGAAGAACTATATGGAACAGGCGTATTAACCTATTGCTTAACTCTTGACCCGAATGCAGACGATTATGTAAAACGTATTTTTGGCGCAAATAATTATACGGTAATTGATAACGTTGATAAATTGCCCGAGCAATTGCCCACTTTATTTGCAAGCTTAACGGCATAATGTTGAAACGAATCGGGAGTTATTATGCCACTGGTTAATATGCGCGATATGCTTTACCACGCCTACGAAAATAATTATGCCGTTGGCGCTTTTGATTTAGTGAGTCTGGATTTTTTAGAAGCCGTAATTGATGCGGCGGAAGATTGTCGTTCCGCAGTTATATTAAGTGTCGCCGAGCCGCATTTTGCACATTATGATTTTGAATTATTATTGCCTGCGGTTGAAGCTGCTGCAAAGCGTGCGTCGATTCCAGTAGCAATACAGCTCGATCATGGTAGTAGTGTTGACTCAGTGATGAAGGCAATTAATTTAGGTTGCAATGGCGTGATGTTAGATGCGTCCAACCAGAATTTCACCGACAATATTGAAGCCACGCGTAGTGTGGTTGAAATGGCGCATCGTTGTGGTGTTTCTGTTGTTGGCGAGTTAGGTTATGTTGCGGGTAAAGTGGGCGAAGGCGCTGAACAGCATCCGGGTGAAACAGAATTCACCATTCCCTCTGAAGCAAAAGCCTATGTTGAAAGAACCCAGGTTGATTTTTTAGCGGTTTCAATTGGCACAGTTCAGGGCAGAATAGACGGGCGCGTAAAGCTGGATTATACGCGTCTTAAACAACTCAATCAGGCGCTAAATATTCCGCTGGTTATTCATGGCGGCAGTGGGCTTAATGAAGATCAGTTTCATAAATTAACGTCTAACGGTGTTGCAAAAATAGATTACTACACCGCGCTATCCGACACCGCAGCAACAGCGATGCGTAAAGGTTGCAAAGCTAACCCGAAGGGCAGTTTTACCGATCTTAAACAAGATGTTAAAGAAGCAATATTTGTTGAAGTGCAGCGCTGCCTGCGCCAATGGGGCAGTGCAGGCCGTGCCGCCGAAGTGCTTGAGCGATGCTCGCCATGGTTAACCGTTGAGCATCTCATTGTGCATAACGCAAACGTTAATACTGTCGACCAATTAGCGGCTGTGATGGATGAAGGCAAAAATATATTGTTAAATATACCCGGTGTGCGTAATGTGTTTACCGGTGAAGCGATGCAGGAAAAAAGCAAATATCGTTTTTGCTGGCTGGTGCATTTCACGCATGAAGCTGCACTGCAAAGCTTTCGTGAGCATCAGGGGTTCAGTGAATTTTTAAGAAAACAATTTTCCCCGCTTGCCAGTGATTTATTAAATGTTGATTATAAACAAAATACATAAATATTTATAATTATCGAATACTTAATAATAGAATAGAGTTACGTTTACATGTCAAAAGATATTTACATATTTGAAGCAACCAAAGCAAATTTTGATCAGGTCGTTATTCAAAATTCACATAAACTTCCGGTGGTTACATTATTTATGGGGGTCTGGTCAGAGCCCTGTTTCGTGCTGAGTGAAATATTTTCAAAACTGGCAAAAGAATTTGCCGGTCAGTTTATTTTTGCAAAGATAGATATAGACGAGCAGCAGGAATTGCGCGATCAATTCAAAATTGAAAATGTGCCAACAATATTAATCATTCAAAACGGCAAAGCCACCATGACATCCGAAGGCCTGTTAACTGAAGATGAAGCACGTACATTATTGAAAGGCGTCAATGTATTTAATATGATTGATGCCATGCGTGATAAAGCCCGTAATAAGCACATGAATGGTGACACCCAGAGCGCGATTATGCTGTTAAGCGAGGCGATGCAGCAGGAGCCGGGTAACACCGATGTGGCTTTAGATATGGTACAGATATTTATTGATCTTAAAGAGTTTGAGCAGGCCAATGGCTTGCTGAATAAATTACCCGAAGCGGCAAAACAAACAGACATGGGTAAGTCAGTTGTTGGACAATTGTTTTTTATTAATCTGGCAGCTGAAAAAGATTCGATAAACGTGTTAGAGCAGGCTATTGAAAAAAATGAAAATAATTTACAGGCTAAATTTGATTTAGCGGTTTGCCTGACCGCTGAATATGATTATGAAAAAGCGCTGGCGCATTTATTAGATTTGCACAAACAGGATGAAGGCTTTCAGGATGGTGCGGCGAAAGAGCTAATGGTTACGCTAATTAATATGCTAAAACAAACACAGCCCGATGTAGCCAGCAAGGCACAGCAGCAGTTATCGAATTATTTATCGCAATAAAGCGCATTTAAAATGTATACCCGACACAATGAAGTGCAGCAACTGCGCAGTGAGTTGACTGAAGTTCAGGCTATTTACTACAATCACGTTCAAACTGCTTTGAAGCGGCTGAATAATCAGATACGTTTTAAAATTCCCACTCTCAAACATCTGGATTTAATTTTACAAATCGATGCATGGATAGTAGTTGATACGGTGCTAAATGATATGCCGATTATTGCCTGGAGTGATTTTAAAGTTGAGCATCGTGAGACATTGCATCAGCCTGTTAAGTGTGAAATTCGATTTTATCATTTTGCAGCTGATAAAATTATGGATAAAACGCTGGAGGCAATGGAGCTGGTGTTAGGCGAAAAAATGGCTGATGATTTGCCGGATGAAGTTTCGCATGTTTTAGATTTTAACAAAAATTAAATTTTCCGGGTGTTGTTTTAATTTAAACAGTCGCCCCTCTCCCCCTTAACCCTCTCCCAGAGGGAGAGGGAACCAAATCCCCTCCCCCTCTGGGAGAGGGTTAGGGTGAGGGCAGGGAGAGGGCTGGCGAGAGAAAGCAAATAGCTAACCCGGAAAAAAATCAACTCACCAACGGCGCAAACAATTCCTGCAAATCATCAGCTGTTAATTTCATATCCTTCGATGATTTATCCTTGTCATAAACTCCATCAGCTAGCAATTTTTTACGTGCCTGCATCGCCATTATTTTTTCTTCCAGGGTGTTTTCAATAATTAATTTATAAACAAACACGGCTTTGTCCTGGCCAATGCGATGCGCTCTATCCGTTGCCTGATTTTCAACCGCCGGGTTCCACCAGGGGTCGTAGTGAATGACGGTGTCGGCTTCAGTTAAATTCAATCCAACGCCACCGGCTTTAAGGCTAATTAAAAACACATCGGCATCACCACTGCGGAATTTTTCTATGGCTTGCTCGCGTTTGGTGGTTTGTCCGGTAAGTTTGCTGTAGCTGATTTTATATTCGATTAACTGTTTTTCAATAATGCCCAGCATTTTTGTGAATTGAGAAAAGATTAAAATTCTGCGACCCTCGTCTATCATTTCTGGCAGCATTTCCATTAGCATTTCCAGCTTCGCCGATGACTTAACTTTTTTGGCCTGGGGTAGTGACATCAGTTGCGGGTCGCAACAGGTTTGGCGAAGTTTTAGCAGGGCGTCGAGTATGGTGATGTGGCTACGAGACAGGCCTTTATCTTTAATTGCATCGCGGACTTTTTTCTGCATGGATAAACGAATGCTTTCATAAAGTGCGGCCTGTTTTTTATCAAATGAAACCGAGCGAAGAATTTCAGTTTTAGCCGGCAGCTCTTTTGCGACTTCACTTTTACTGCGCCGTAACATAAATGGATTAATGCGATGTGCTAGACGTTCACGCACCTCATCGTTGGCGTGTTTTTCAATCGGATTACGAAACTGTTGAGTAAAGGTTTTGCTATTGCCTAAAAAGCCCGGCATTAAAAAATCAAATAATGCCCACAACTCCCCAAGATGATTTTCCATCGGCGTGCCGGTTATGCATAAACGGTGCTCAGCGTTTATTTCGCGCACCAGTTTTGCGGCTTTGGCGTTCGGGTTTTTGATAACCTGCGCTTCATCCAGAATTAAATAATAATAGTCGTGGGCGAGTAAGGCTTCCTGGTCGCGCACAATAAGAGGAAAGGTGGTTAACACCAGATCATAGTTTTCAATATCATTAAAATGTTTTTTTCGATCGGCTCCCTGTAAAACTAATACACTGAGTTTAGGGGTAAACTGTTCAGCTTCACGTCGCCAGTTACTCATTAAGCTGGTAGGGGCAACAATTAAACAGGGTTTATTAAAACGCTTTGCCTCCTTTTCTTTTAATAAGTGGGCGAGAGTTTGTACGGTTTTTCCTAAGCCCATATCATCGGCAAGAATGCCATTAAACTGATAACTGCGTAAAAACTGTAACCAGTTTAAACCTTGTTGTTGGTAGTCGCGTAATTCGGTTTTTAAATTACGGGGTGGGGCAACTTTTTTAATGCCCTTAAAGTTTTTAAGCTTCTTGCCTAAGTCGCGCATGGCTTTGCCGCCACGCCAGGTGGCTTCGTTGTTTTCTTCTAAATCGGCAAGGCGCGGTGCATCGAAACGACTTAGTTGTATGCTGCCGTTGTCAGTACTAAAATTTTGTGCGGCTAAGGTTTGGTGGTCATACAGCTCATATAAAATTTCACAAATTCCCTGAATACGTTCGGCGGGTATCTGTATGTACTGGCCTTCACCCATATAGGCGGGCAGGGGTAAGGTGAGGTTTTTAGGTAAATCACTGGGATCGTAGTGTTTAAGTACATTGGCAACCAATGGCAATAATGGAATTTTTTTACCTTTCACATCCAGATCAAAACGCAGTTCAAACCAGTCGTTTCGATCTTTAATGCTGTTATCATCAATGCTGGCTTCTAATTCATTTTCCCAGTTTGAAACCTGATGAAACTGTAATTTAAAGTTGGGATGAAAGGTGATTTCCCAGCCTTCATTTTTTAATTCTGGAATGGTGTTTTCAATAAATAACCGCCATTGCTCTAACGATTGCATTGGCGTTAAATCGTTCGGGCTGGCAAAGCCAAAGTCGGCTCGTTCAGAATCGTTCTTCTGAATTAAGTTATCCTCTATATTTAGAATAACGCCTTGAAAACTATCTTCAAATATTCGCTCCATAAAATCTTCTTCTGAATCTATGTCGCGATGCACGCTTATAATACGTGAATTTTCCAGAGTGTTGATGGTGGGATATATCGGCAATACATTAATTTCAAAATCAGCATAGGCAAAACGTAAGCGCATTAAGTGTGTGCGCTCACCGCTTGCACTATCTATATCTGTGATTAATTCCAGGCAAGGTTTTGGCTGTTCGTTTTCTATAGTCAGTGTTTCAATTTCTACGGGAGGTGGAATAGAAATGTTAGGTAACTGAGTAATCAGCTGTTGACTAAAGGCGGCGCAATTATCCGCATGTACTGTCGGCACACTTAATAACATGTCCCATTGTTGTGTATTAAAATCGGCGTTAGCCAGCGGCCCGATTTCATGATGATCAATATCAAAATATAAAGCCGGAACGGTATTGAGAACTAAGGCGGCGGGCTTAACATTAATGTTAAGTCGGCAATCACCATTTTTTTCTTTATGCCAGTTAAGATCAAGCTCGCGAGAAGCACCTTTTTGTATGGCAGGTTGATCAGAACTTTGATACATGCAACGTGATGTTTCAAGTATTTTTGATAAACACAAGTAGCCCAGTTCGCCCTTAATGCTATAGGTTTTTGTGCCCGCCCACATACTATTATTTTGTGCTTCTAATAACTGTGCAATTTCAACATCACTGTCGGTGACATAACTTGCCCGAGCGTATTGATTTACAATTCGATAAAGATCAGTGCGCTTACTTTTTCCCAGGCCGCCTTTTTTTAAATGACGGCAAACCACCAGACTCACTTCAAGCTCATTGGGTTTGTTAGCGAGCTTTAATAAATAAAAAACAGATTCATTTGTCTGCGGGTTAGTCATTTGTTGAGGCAAGCTGGCATCAATAAAACCATCTAACCACCTAAGGCTTGTGTCTACTTTCGTTCGATTTATATTGGCCGCATATTCAAGACAAACCGCGACAACATGTTTGCAGTTATGCCGAACCGGACAACTGCACTGGCCATTAATAATAACCGTGTTGCCCGCGGCCTTCTCAATATCCACTTCCTGTGTGTACGGAACAGGGCTGTTGCCCTGCACCCGAGCCATTAACACGACCATATCCACGTCTACCTGCTCAACATCCAGGCCTTTAACCAGCCCTTGCTCAAAGTACTGCAAGCCACGGCGAAAGCTGTTGGTATCGGTTTCATTCTTTATGTTTGTGTGTGAGAGGTTAAACATGCATTTTCACTAAAATTATTTTGCTCAGAGTATACCGGTGAGATATGGAGGGTTAAACCACTTTGCTCAGATTTAATGATAAATGATGCGGCTCAGGATCGAGGTAATCACTTGATAACTAAGAAAATACTTTATCCATTCCCGCGTACAGTGTACAATCATCCGCCTTACGGGGCGTAGCGCAGTTTGGTAGCGCACCACACTGGGGGTGTGGTGGTCACAGGTTCAAATCCTGTCGTCCCGACCAGTAATAGCCATACGCAATAGCATTTCAGCTAGACATTATAAGTAAGCCAAAAGAGAGCCCTGCGGGGTAACCCGTGTTTTCTTGTTATCCCAAAATTAATGTATCTAAATTTTTATTAAATAGTCAGTTAAGTGCTGGCATGTAGTTACACAATTAACTTATTCACTTAACTGCAAAAACTTAAAGAGAAACTTAATATGAGTAATTTTTTGACTAAAAAAATATTGATACGTGTTGGTGGTGGTTTATTAATCATCATTGCGTTGGTTCTATCAATTGGAATTAATGATGCAGGACACCGTACTGTAGTTCAACACTTAAACGGTAATCTCGACGTAGTATTTAAATCTGGTCCATACATGCAATGGGCAGGTAAAACAACTGAGTATAAAGATGTGCTCACATTTGATTTTGATAAAACCCAAAATGCAGAAGGTGTCACTATCGACCAGGATGGTATTTCAGTTCGATATCAAGATGGTGGTGAAGGTACTATATATGGCATTGGTCGCTATAGCTTACCTAATGATATGGAGCATATGTTAAAGGTTCATAAAGAATTTCGTTCTAATGACGGTATCGCATATAAAATTATTAAGCCGATTACTGAAGAAATAGCAAATCACACGGCGGGTTTAATGAGTTCTGAAGAGTCTTACACTGACCGTGGCACATTTACCACACGTGCTAAAACACAGTTAACTAAAGGTAAGTATGTAACCGTTCAATTTGAAAAAGTTACAACTGAAGCCGGTATGGAATATTGTTTGGAAGCAAACTTAACACCTGCCCTTAAGAATGAATGCAAGAATGTTAAGAAAACTACAAAACTCATTCCAAGAGTTGCAAAAAAAGATGGTTTAGATTTGCATGCGAGTCATGACTTTGATCAATATGGTATTCGTATGGCCGGCTTTACATTAGTGGACTGGACATATGAACCAAAAACGATGAAGCAAATTTCTGATAAGCGCGAAGCTACAATGGCTATCATTACTTCTAAAGCGAATGCTGAGCGAGCTAAACAGGATGCCATTACGGCTGAACAACAGGGTCTTGCGAACGTTAAAAAAGCAGAGTATGAAAAAGAAGTAGAAAAAATTCGTGAGGTTGTTGACGCAGAAAAAGCCAAAGAAGTAGCGGTTATCAAAGCTAAACAACGAGTTGATGTGGCAATACAAAACAAACTGACTGAAGAGCAGAACAAACTTGCTGCATATGAGACTAAGAAAAAAGATATTGCGCTTGGTCAGGGTGAAGCAGAACGTAAGAAACTGGTTATGTTAGCTGATGGTGCATTACAGCAAAAGTTAGATGCATGGGTTAAAGTCAATAGAGCATATGCTTCTGAATTTGCTAAACAGAAATGGGTGCCTGAAATTCAAATGGGTGCTACTGGTGAAAGCGGTAACAATGCAGCTACTATGATTGACTTGCTATCTACTCAAGCGGCTAAACAATTATCGCTTGATATGAAAATGAAGAAGTAAGTTCGACTTCATTCGTTAAAATAAATAAATGGGTTGAACTTCATCCTGTTGTTTAAAATAGGTTCAGGTTTTTCTATGCAATATTGTTTATTAGATATGCGCAATGCAAAGGCCTGATCCTATGTTCATAGTATGTACACTGATCTTCATGTAGGCAAGTATGAGTCGTTTTATAGTTCGAAAAATTCAGTAGAATTATTTGTGTTTTTTATAGAGTGTGATAAGTAATATTTGATGTAGACAACGTCGACTTGCATATAAATTTATTTTTGACAGGTGTTTTTTGTACCTGAAGGTGCAAGGTTAAAATAAGGTTTACAATAGCAGGGGCTAACACCTTTGTTCCAATGTACTTTACAGCGGTTAACCCATATCTCGGTGTTTTTCTGTTTCCATTGCATTTCCCGCTGTTGAGTTATCTGGTCTTCTTTTTTTCTGAGTTCTTCCTGATGTAATCGTTCACGTTCGGCCAGACGTTTTTCCTGCTGTTGTTGTTGCGCAATTTTTTCAGCTTTAACCCGGCGTTTTTCTTCGAGTATTTTACTTTTAGTTGATTGCCGTGCGGCACTTTCAATTGTTCTATTATGGCAGGGATAACTGATTGGTTTAATTTTCTTAGCAAATTCAACCGGGATACGGGTGTAACAGGTTTTCGTTATTTTCTTTTGTTTTTTAACCGCTGGTGTTGTCGGTAAAGGCGTGTTGGCTATTTTAGGTTTAATAGTTTTTTTGTTGAAAGAAATATATTTTCTGTAAGCATTGTCAAAACCATCCATAGTATAAGTTATATGCGTAACATATTTGTCGAGCTTAAAGTCAATTAATAGTTTGGTTGCTTCGTTTAGCTGGGAATGACTGGCTTCATTAAGTTTGATAATAATTCGCCCTTGTCTTTATTAATGACACAGATATTATCTCTAACCCGGGTATCAACCCTTAACATTTTATAATTAACCGGATTGAGACGGTTATCCAGACACCACTGAAAACGGTTAAGGCGGTTTCCATTAACCGTAATATCAAGCACATCAAGCGTTTCAAGCGACCAGGTTTTTAATGATGTACCGGAGTCATTACCTTTTGCCAGACGTAATACCAGCTGTTGATCGTTAATCATTAACTGGTAATAGTTATTTTTGCCTCGATGTTTATGCTTGCCGGTTTTAGATGAGCCAGACTTGTCTGCATTCCAGGGTGCTTCGTTAGCAAATTTAATCGACAGGCTTTTATCAAATGGATTAAGGTCGGCATGAGCGTTTAAGGCAATAGCATAAATGATTATAAATAAAAATGGCGCTAGTGTGTTGGGTTGGATTTGCTGCATAGTGTCCTTGAATATTAATATTTTTCTATCATCATCAATTTCTATTTGAATAAACTTTTTTATTTAGATATAGATGTTTTATTGTAGTGCCAAAATTATGCGTTTTGATTTTAGGTGTATATGTAACATTTACCACATAAAGATATGCGTATGATTTCAATAATATTATTCTAGCCAAGATTTCCACAAAAAGCATAATGTTATTGATGTTTATTTATAATCAATCTATATACTATTACTAACTAAGTTTTCCTATTTAAAATAATAGCGCGTAGAAATATACTTTCTACGGTCTGAATTAAAATAATAATATTTTTACCCATGAATATATTTACCCATGGAGTTTTTGAATTATGTTAATTACCCAAAAACGGCTAGCAACTATCATTATTAGCAGTAGCCTTCTTATGGTTCAATCTGTGTATGCAGCCGACTGGACTGAAAAGGTCACCATCCGTGGCTTTGCATCAGCGGTTTACCAGCAGACAGATGATCCGGTATTTTTTAATGGTGATTGTGCGCGTGAATTTGCTGACAATGGCTCAGGAGTGGTCGTTGCACAGCCCTGTGCCAACAGTACTGATCCCGGTACAGTAAATGGCGTAACACCCGCAAATGGGGGTATTAATGAAGATGGCTCGTTTCGTAGAACCCGCATCGGTCTGAATATTAATGCCAATATTAATGAGCGTGTAACACTGCAAACACAGTTTCTGGTGCTTGAGGAAGAAGATGAATACAAAATGCATCTGGACTGGGGATTTATATCTGTGGGATTGAATGATAATAATACCGTGCGTGCCGGCGAGCTTAGATTACCGGTTGGGCTGGTGAATGAATTTCAGAGTGTGGGCTTTTCCTTTCCGTGGATTGAAGCGCCGCAGCTGTTTTATACCTCAGATTTTAATGGGCCGAATGTAACCCGTGAATCCTATCGTGGTTTAAATTATCTGTGGCAGGGTTATGCAGATGACTGGGCATTTACCACTGAAATTTTTTATGGCGATATTGCACTGGAAGGTATGAGCTTAAATGGTATGTTCGGCGCAACGTTAAAAGCTGAATGGGATGATGCTGTATATGCACAGGCAAGCACCTATAGTGGAAAAATGTTATATGAGCCAAGAATGGCTGCCATGCTGGGTGAAACGCATCAGGTGTCGACTTTTGGAATGGGAGGCGATTTAAGCAGCTTTCTGTTTTATGCCGAGTATGCACACGTAACCATGGGAATGGACGTGCAGGAATCAAATGCCTGGTATACCAGTGTTGGCTATCAGTTTGAAGAAATTACGTTAATGCTAACTTATCAGGATATGACAAAAGGTGATGTCGCCGGTGTAGATGATGCGTTAAAAAATTCACAAACAATGAGCAGCGCAAGCTTAAGGTATGATTTTGCCTATAACACCGCACTCAAGTTTGAATTAAGTCAGATTGATACGGAAAAGGGGGTCGGCCTGTTTGCTGCTGGAGCCACGACTGATTTAAAACCTGCCGATAGTGTGAATATGTTTGGTATGGCTTTAGAAGTATTATTTTAAGGAGAAAATACATGATGCACTTATTTAATAAAATGTCTCCTTTTTGTATTCGTCGTTCCATTTGTGCTTTTATGGTTCTGATGTTTTCAATGTTATGGCAGGTAACCGCGATGGCAGACATAGCGGTGATTGCGAACCCGGCTTCAGCTATAGGCAGTATTGATGCGGCTACGGTAAAAAGAATTTATCTGGGTAAGCTTAAATCCTGGCCTGATGGTTCCTCACTAACGGTGGTTGATTCATCCGCTGGCACTGCAATGCGTCAGCAGTTTCTTAAGCAAGTAGTGGGAAAGAAAGAAATTAAATTTGATTCATACTGGTCGAGAAAAGCCTTTTCAGGTAAAGGTACACCACCTAAAAATTTAGGTAGTGATGCTGATATCAAAGCCTACATTGCCGCAAATGTGGGCAGTATAGGGTATATCAATGCAGCACAGGTTGATGCAACAGTAAAAGTACTGATGAAAATTAAATAATATATCGGGGCTTTTGGTGGCTAGGTCGCCGCACTTCGATATTGTTGTTTCTAAAATTAAAACAGGGATACTGATAGCACAGCATTGAAGCGCTGTTCTATCAGGTGTGTGTCTTATTAAAAATATTATTATTGCTATATTTATATCGCTATATTTTTATTAGTCCTAAAAGGTAGTGCATGCAAAAAATGCTTAAATTGTCAGTGAAAATCAAAATATTAATGATTGCTCTGGTCGCATTACTCGGCTTTTCTGTCATAACCGCTTATCAATATAATATTAATCAGGGTAATGATTTACGCCTTAACGCGGTTAAAGATATTTATTTCCCGGTTCTTCAGCATCTGGATGCTAATAAAGTACGACTGGATAAAATTACCGGTGGTTTAAATGCTGCAGTAACAGATGGTGAAATGGAAATGGTGGAAGAGGTCGATGAATTAGTTAACGAAATGCAGGCCTCTTTTGCGCTCATTGTTGAGTTGAATGCTCAGTCAGCCGCAGAGGTAGAGAGTTTGCAGGCGCACTTTAATAGCTATTTCAGTGTTGCCAGAAATCTTTCAGTTGGAATGATTGAAGAGAAGTTGTCGAGCAGTGAAATACAGACAAGCATTAAACAGATGGGCGAGCGGCTCAATGTATTTAGTCAGCAACTGAATGTAATGAGGGATCGCGCTTACAGCCTTTTTACTGATGCACTGGAACAGAGTAAACGTTCATCGGCATCCGCGATGAACATTATGATTATCATTAGCATTATATGTGTTGCGGTTCTGGTTTCTACTGCGGTTCTGGTCTCAGGAAAAATAAGTACCAACCTGTGTCGGGTTGTTGATTCATTAAAGAAAATAGCCGATGGTGATTTAACCTGCGAGTTACAAAGCAATAGTAATGATGAGGTGGGTGATGTCGTTGAAAGCTGTAATGTATTAACCAGAAAACTCAGAACAGCTTTAGGTAAAGTATCCCGGTCTTCTCAATTAATAGAAACATCAGCGGCGTCTCTTCTTTCTACGGCAGAAAAATCCAGTCATCATGCTGTTGATCAGCAAAGCAGGCTGGCACAGGTTGCAGCTGCAACCAACCAGATGTCGAGTAGTATTCAGGAAGTTGCGAATGCAACCTCAAGTGCAGCCGTTGCAGCAAATGATGCAAATCTTGAGGCAAATAGTGGAACGGCGCAGGCTAATAAAGCGGTAGAAACACTGCGGGAATTACGTGCTGCAATAGATAGAGGTAGTAGTGCAGTAAGTGAATTACAGGTGGAAAGCAGTAATATTGGTACGGTACTGGATGTTATTAGGAGTATTGCTGAACAGACAAATTTACTTGCGCTTAATGCGGCAATTGAAGCCGCACGTGCAGGTGAGGCAGGCAGAGGCTTTGCAGTCGTTGCAGATGAAGTGCGAACGCTGGCTTCCAGAACTCAGGATGCAACCGCCGAAATCCAGTCGATGATTGAAAAGCTGCAGGAGAGGAGTACGCATACGGTTAGTGTGATGGATGCGTCCAGTAAGTCATCAGATGAAACTGAAACGGCGGTGAACAGTGGTGCCAATGCACTAAAGAAAATGTCGGAGCATGCCGTTAACATTAATGATTTAAATACCCAGATTGCATCAGCTACGGAACAACAATCGGCAGTTGCTGAGGAAATTAACCGCAACATACATGATATTAGTGTGTTCTCCGGATAGACGGCTGATGAAGCTAAAGAGAATTCGGTAGAAAGCCGTTCGTTATCGGATCTTGCAATCAATTTAAAAAAACTGGTCGAAGAATTTAAGATTTAGTCCTATGAAAAATGAATTTACTGAAATTAAAATTCAGATCAAATTTACACTCTTAATTATTCTGTTTAGTCTATTTATTATAAATCCTGCTTCGGCATATGACTTCTCATCGAATGTTTTAAATTTTCAGTTAAAGCTGGCAAAAAAGGGCGATGCTAATGCCTAGTATAATTTGGGCATTATGTATGAGACAGGTCGTGGCGTTGAAAAAAATCTGGATGAAGCATTAAAGTGGTATTTGAAATCGTCAAAGAAAAATAATAAATCTGCAAAAAGAAGGATTACCTATATTGATATATTGAAAAATGGATTTAAAAAACCAAAACATACACCCTGGCTGCAGGAGCTGACTCAGGATGCAAAGTATAAAGATGGAGATGCATCTTTGTTACTTGGCCTTCTTTATAAAGAAGGTGTGATAGTAAAGCAAGATTTAGAAAAATCACTTGTTTTGTTAAAACAGGCAGTGGTTAAAAATATATCCTCGGCTGAAGATGAGCTTGAATCGGTTAAAGTATTAATGGAAGAAGAAAAAAAACTTGCTTTGTTGAAGCGGCAACAGGCAGAGCAAAAGCAGAAGGCCATAGCTGATGCTGAGCGGAAAAAACGTCAACTTGAATTAAGTCGTATTAAAAATAATAAAATACAGAAGCAAAAACAAAAACAAAAACAAAAGGAACAGGCAGCTAAAAATAAAGCACGTTATGAGAAAAAGCGTAGTGTTAACAAAGCGGCTCTGGTTTCAACCCAGCAGGTAGACCGGAAGGTAGAAAAGACTAAGCCGATTGAAATAAAACATCAACCATCCTGGGCTGAAGCGGTTGAGTTACAAAGATTAAAAGAAGAAGCCGGTAACGATTGATATTTATGCGGAATTAAAACCTGCTTAATTTGTAATAGCTTTTATCTAAGGTAAACGTCCAACAAACCACACCTAGCCCTTAGGTAGTTTTTCTGTCAGCTCCACATTCCACGGCATTAAGTCTTTCATATCCCCAGAATACCCCGGTAACTTCTCAAATAATAATTTCAAAT
>Ga0316205_10001009_pt1 | contig 39829 bp, 40 predicted proteins | sample 3monthpyrite_MG_FD_204941 | JGI IMG/M metagenome (GOLD analysis project Ga0316205, IMG submission 204941) | Microbial mat bacterial communities from mineral coupon in-situ incubated in ocean water Damariscotta River, Maine, United States -... | ecosystem: Environmental > Aquatic > Marine >...
CCGACACCACGAATGACAAGCTGTTCGGCACCTCGGTCAAGATACCACCCCCCAGAATTCCGGTTACTCGCTTCGATAGCCTCACGTACATCGTCAACTGCGAGGCCGTAGGAAAGAAGTTTCTGCGGATCAATATTCACTTGGTACTGCAACACATCGCCGCCAAATGAAAGAACGTCAGTGACACCGTCCACAGGCATCAGCAAAAGCTTCACAACCCAGTCATTGAGGCTCCGCAGTGTCTTGATATCGAACTTTCCTGGTTCTTCAGCCCGCAACACATATTGAAAGATCTGACCCAGGCCGGAGGTATTGGGACCCATTTCCGGGGTTCCAACACCGTCGGGTATCTGGTCCATCGCCGCTTGCAGTCGCTCGAAAACAAGCTGGCGCGCAAAATAGATGTCCGTTCCTTCTTGAAACACGACCGTAATAACAGACAGGCCAGTTTTCGAAATCGAACGTACTTCCTGTACATCCGGTAACGCATACATCACTGCCTCAATTGGGTAGGTGATGAGTTGCTCAACCTCTTCTGAGGCTAAGCCACGCGCTTCAGTGTTGATGGACACCTGCACATTGGTCACATCGGGAAATGCATCAAGATTAAGGTTCGGAAGAACCAAAACGCTCCCCACGATTGCCGCCGCCAAACCCAAAACCACCAGCAGCCGACCGCGTATACCAAGATCAATTATGCTATTGAGCATTGTCGTTTCCTAGTGGTTGTGAATATCGAACCCGCCCTTGGCGAGTTCAGATTGAAGAAAAAAGGCGCCAGAAACTGCGACGGAAGCTCCAGCTGGAATACCGTCTATGACGGTCCATTCGCCGATGACGCGCTCGCGCTCAACCTCCACAGGCTTCAAACCACCGTCGTCATCCTGTTCAAAGATGATCCAATCACCATCAGGACTTCGCACAAGCGCATCACTGGGCACTGCGAGCACCGCAGTCCCACTTCCGCTCTCAATTTCCGCTTGAACGAATTGCCCCGGCCTCAGCTTTCGAGCCACATTTGAAGCAAGGATCCTCACATCTACTGTGCGCGTCTCTTCGTCGACCGTAGAACGAATTTGTTCAACTTCGGCTTCCTGAGTGCCACCTTCGTATCGAACCCACGCGCGACCACCGATACTGACAGAACTGGCATCATCAATGTCCAATCGCGCAATCGCCCAGACACTGTCGAGGTCAACAATCTCGTACAACATTTGCCCAGGTTCAATGAGCTCCCCATCTCTGAAGTCATCAGCAATGATCACCCCACTCTGACCAGCCAAGAGGGTGAATTCACCATGAGAATGAGACTCCCGCTCTTTGGAGGAGGTGATCGCGTCGACAGCATCTTGCCCCAGCCCATAAGAGAAAAGTTGAGCTTCAGCTTGTTGACGCGCCACCCGCGTTTCGAGATAACGCCTTTCCGATACCACTTCGCGACCGAGCCGTCGCACGCGACGCCACTCCCGATCAGCAACCAGCAGTTCCCCCTCTGCATCTGCAACGTCACGGCTAAACAGGGTGACGAGAGGGTCTCCAATTTCAACTGTTTCACTCAAGCGCTTGTGGCGCTTGACAACAATCGCCGCTATGCGTGGCGTTACAATGCTGGAATTGTAGGCGTTTGATTTGACCTCCGCCGGGACAGTAATGCTATCGGCAAGAACAACTGGCGCTAAAACTTCAATGCGAACGCCAGCGGTACTCAGACTTTCCGCAGTGAGGACGAGTTCCTGTCCCTCTTCACCTTCTTCAGCGTGTGCATCCACGTTCGCAGCTTGGCGGTCCGCGTGATCGGACTCGTCGACATGATCTGCCGCATCGCCATGAGCATGAGAGTCCCCCCCATCAGTTTCTGTATGTTCGCCACCGATCAGGGCGTAGCCCACGAGAGATGCAATCAGGACGAGGCCTGCCAAAGCAGCCATCAACTTCTGGGTCATTGTTCTGTTCCAATCCAATTTTCGACATAACCAGCTGCTTCCAACAATTGAAACCACGCGGTCCACGCTTGGCCATGTAGTTCAATGGAAGATGTTTGCGCGTCATAAAACTGCTGCAGCTGGACAAGGTATTCGACAGCACCAATGTCACCGCCTCGTAAGCGTCTCTCGAGCAAGTCGGTCTGTTGAGCGAGCGCATCCTCACCGTCCTTCTGCCAAAGGCTCTGGCTGGTTCGCAGCGCTTCATATCGACGAACCGTTTCCCGCAGGCGGGCCGTTGCAGAGCGCTGCGCGCTTTGCAGCTCTGCGGCAGCAGAGACAGCCTCCGCGCGAGAGGCCGCAACCTCCGAACGACCCGAATTCAGAACAGGAATCGGAATTGATACACTGAAGCCAAAAAGATCTGAGTCACCCTCATCACCCCAACGCACGCCAAATGAGGGGTCGGGAACGCGCTCCCATCGCGCAACATTCACATCCTGCTCGGCCGCTTCACGGACATGCCGCGCTGCCAAAACAGAAGGCAGACGGTCAATGTCGACGTCGTCAACGTTCAATGGCTCTGGCAGCACATTGCCAAACCGAGGCCAGGTTATGGGGGAGAAACCTGTCAGCCCAGCCAGTTCTTGTTCCGCGCTCGACAACTCAGTTACGGCGACTTGCTCCTCCATTGCAGCCTGTGCGGCAGCCAACCGGGCTGCTTGAACTTCAGAAGGCGAAATGTCGCCTTCCCTTAAGAGTCTTTCAGATAGTTCCGCAAATCGGGACATAGATTGTGTTCGCTTTGACGCAAGCTCCAGCGCCTCTCTCTGCTGATCGACCAAAACAAATCCGGAAAGAACTTCAGCTATCACCTGTTGCCGAATACTCGCGAGCTCCAGGGCAAAACCTTCCGCCCTGCTATCTGCGGCTCGACCTCGAGCGGCCGGCTTCGAAAGCCATTCAACGGTCTGGGAGACACCAACCGTCTCAGTACGGACGTCAGTATTTTCTCTCTCGTATTCTATTTCAGGGTTGTAGCGCCAGAGACCTGCGCCTTCAGCCCGGGCTTGCGCTGCTCTCAAACGCGCCTGCGCTGAAGCAATCGTCGGGTTTTCACTTATTATACTGGAGACAATGGCAGAGAGCACGACCGACGTTGCCTCATCGGCTTCCGAAGGAGCAGCTACGGCGATAGCTGGTCCGACAGAGAGAACGGCGCACAGCCATCCTGTCGTAATCAAACGAAACATAAATTATCCTCACAAACATGTAGATGCTTGCCTCTTGCACGCTGGCGAGAGGGTTTTGTCCCTAAAGGGACCTATGTGAGAGGATTAATGGCGTGGGGGTTTTTCGGCCTGAGCGACATACTGCAGACGCGGAAAAGTTACTGCAATATGGTGCGTCGATGTCTGTTCAGTCGTCTGAGCTACCGTTGCAGGTTCACTGCGCAACGGTAAGTGACCACAGTGAGCACAATGCTCAGTGCCACGGTCGGGAGCAGGAAGGTCCCTGTCGCCGTTTTCATGATCTGAGAGTTGTGTCGAGATAGACTTGTCTGTGATCTGAACATGATCTTCGTCCGCAAACGCACTTACCGGAACGATAAACAACGCCAAAATCACGGATATAATCAACATCTGTCTCATGCATTGCACAATAGGGCTGAACCCACTGCAGTCAATACCCAAACGTCCGGTCTCAGCACCAACCGATCAGAGAAATGCCACTGAAATCATCAAAAAGGCATGCTTCGTGCGTCACATCGCCCTATCTGGTACTCTCGGAAGATGAAGGAAGCGTTGTGGATCTAAGGGCAAGCCTTTTTTTCAGTTAGTGCCAAATCACCAGCGTTCGCCGAGCCTCGTGGTGGCAGCAGCCCCCTCATGAGCATCGAGACAGTGTTCGTGATCGCTGAGACTTTCCAGGACTTTGCAAGTGGCAATGCTGCCACCTTCACAGGCCGACACCATGCGTTTGAGCTCAGCTTCAAGCGCTCCAAGTTGGGAGAGTTTTTGCCGAACATCTGCCAATTGATGTCGAGCTATCACGTCCACATTGGAGCAGTTTTCCCCCGGCTGCTCCTGCAGTTTTATCAACTCCCGAATGGAGTCGATTGGAAAGCCCAGATCACGGGCGTGGCGAACAAAAGAGAGTCGTTGCACGGCGTCATCGCCATACATTCTTTGACCGCTCGTGCTTCGCTCCGGCTCACCCATCAGATCAATGGATTCGTAGTAGCGAATGGTCGTGACTTTTACACCTGCCGCTTTTGATAAACGCCCGATTGTCATCTGCCTCATAAAGCCCTCAAAAAAAACTATTGCCTCTATAGTCACTGTAGACTTTAGGGTTTTCGGTAACGTCGTCAAATAGGAATGCAAGGTCGAAGAATGTCCGATTGCTGCGACGATAAGCCATTTGATGGCGTATCGCCTGTGTATCGCGGAGCGCTTATCGCGGTGATGTTCTTCATTGGGATGACTGCAGGCCTTGGAGAGCTCCAATCCGAACAAACCCATCAGGCAGCGCCGGGGACATCGCTATGAGCCTTCGTATTCCGCCTGTTGCCCAGTTTTTGGCCTGCGCGATTCTCGCGTGGGGACTCGCCAAACTGCTCCCTCAACCGACGTTTGGCTCACCGATATGGGCCTATGTCGGATATGGCTTTATCTCCACAGGCGCTATCCTACTGATGTTCGCGGTGCTAGCCTTTGTCCGCGTCCGCACGACGGTTAATCCGCTTTCGCCTGAACAAGCCAAAACCTTGGTCACAACAGGGCTCTACCGTTTTACCCGCAACCCGATGTATTTGGCCTTGGCTCTGATTCTGATAGGCGGTGCGCTCGCGCTTGGCAGCATTGCAGCATTGGCGGCTCCGGCCATCTTTGTATACGCAATGACAGTTCTCCAGATCAAACCCGAAGAGCGCGCGCTACAATCTATCTTCGGCGAAGCATTTTCCGCCTATCGCAAACAGACCCGGCGCTGGCTCTGAGGAGACACAGGTGTTTGATTTACCTATCTGGATGACATGGCTCGCCTTCGGTCTTTCTCTCACAGGAGCACTTGCCATATTTGGATTGTCGGCGTGGGCGGCCTTGCATCCTAATTTTCAATTCTTCCCGCCGCCCAGTAAACAGAGTTGGCAGCATTGGGCCTTTCTGGCCCTGTTTCGCCTCTATCTCTACCCACTGATCGCTCTGACGCTGTTCGTTTTCGCACCGTTGGAAGGCAGTCGCGCCTGGGTGCAATATAGCTTAGGCGGCGTATTGCTGTTAACCGGATTAGGAATGGCCATTCGCATCACTCTCTACATGGGGTGGCGCAATGCCTTTGGTGAAAAGCTCGGACTAATGACCACCGGCTGGTTCGCGTGGAGCCGCAACCCCATTTACGTCTTCACCTCGCTCGGCATGGTCGGCTGGGCTGTACTGGCCAATTCTTGGCTGGTCACGCTGCTGCTCAGCGCCTGGGCTGTCATGTATCTCGTCGCGCCCTATTTCGAGGAACCCTGGCTCGAAGCCGAGTATGGAAATGAATACCACGATTACAAAAAGGCGGTTCGGCGCTTTATCTAATTTTAAAACGCGTCTTCACAATATTCCTATTTCTTGGTGACCTCTCTCAGCCTGATGTTGATCTCGCTTGGTGCTGAAACAAGGATCTATCCGGTAACGAGACCGGGCTTCTGCTCTGATCAATATCCAGATGCCAGCAGGATAGTAAGAACACGTCTTGTGATCCTTGGATCAGCTGCATCTTCGCTACCGCCAGACTTCGGTCGGTGCTGTTGTAGTGATCGGTAACAGAAAAAGAACGTGGTGGTCCGGTTTCTCCAGTGTGACCGCCAAACATGATGGCCGAGATTTCCGGCCATCTGTTTCGCCAGCTACTACCCCCCGCAATCAGAGGCAAGGGTAGACGACAATGTCACCAGACTCAGGCACTGTCATGGTCGTCAGCTTCTTCATCAATCACTACCTCCAGTGCCGTTAGTAGGTCTACACGATATGGGTCTGGCGTATCTGCTGTACAAAAGACCTTGCGGTTGTCTTTCAGCGGAGCAGTGATCCGCTCGAAGTCTTCAAATCTGCCCGCTCATAGTCTTCGATGGTCATCAATACAAACTTGGGCTTTTTACGACGAGTGATGAATACCGGCTCCTTAAGAGCCGCTTCGATCACCTCGCCCACACGCTTGTTGAAATCAACCGTTGAGAAGCTTTTCATTGTTCCGCTCATGATCCGTAATATCCACTATTTACAGAAGTGCAGCTTGAATTTGCTGGGATTGCACATGATTTTGAGGCGTCGTGGCTTCTAAAGAGTTACACATCCTTTGGATGACAGCCACAAACTGCTCAGCACAGACTTGCCCTGACCTCCAATGCCGTACCAGGAGACAACTCTATGCTCTTCTGTTTCTTGAGGGTCTGTCAGCGCCTTTGTAAAGAGCGCTCTTTCTTCATCGCGGTCAGTGAATAGACGCTGAGCAGTAAATGATTTGTCCGCATAGGTTGGTTTCATTCGTCAGCTTCCACATGGAGAGTAGACAGTGTGGGGGTTGCTCAGCATTCAAACACGAAGCGATCGCTCTTGCTGCCTAGTCAACCCGCTTAACGGTGCGGACCCCGCCCTGAATAGCTTCTCTTGCTTTCCGTACAACCTCTGCTGTGAATCTCGCAGAAAAGATGCCGAGGGGTTTCCTTGATGGGTTGTAGTAGGAAGACAATTCCAAAACATCTGCATTGAGTTCTTCGCAAATGATCCATGCATCAGGATAGGCCGTCAGCCCTGCCCGTTGCTTCTCAAGCTCCGGTACTTTGAGAGCAACAGCATCCTTATGAGGCTCCTTGCTCGTGATAGGAGCGAGCAACAGATGCGTCTTGTCGTTGACGCTTACAGCAATGACGAGACATGTCGGGCGATCCTTGCGTCCTTCCGTTTCGCCTGCTGCGTCCTCGCGAGACCAAAGAAAGGGATAGCGGACAACCGTTCCTAGTGTGAGCGATTACTCATCTTGATCTTTCAGGAAGTCGTCCATTGCTGGTGTGAAAATCTCCCGAAGATCATCAGGCATGTCCTTCGCCAGAAAAGCACGACGCGAGTCTTCAAATCCGCCCCGCTCATAGTCTTCGACAGTCATCAAAACAAACTTGGGCTTGTTGCGACGAGTGATGAAGACCGGCTCCTTAAGAGCCGCTTCGGTCACATCACCCACATGCTTGTTGAGATCAACAGTTGAGAATGTTTTCATTGTTCCGCTCATGATCCATAATATCCAGTAAATCCATAATATCCATTATTCACCGAAGAACAAGCTAAATCATTGAAACAGTGAAGAAACCCGACCGCGAAAGGCCGGATTCCTTGTTGTTTTGCCCTATTCCGCTGCTTGAAGCTGAGGCACTGACGGGGCCTCATTCTGCCCACCCCGCATGGTCTCTGGGAGCCAACCGCTATCATGGGTCAGCCGTTCGGCTGCAACGGCCATATCCTTCTTGGGCATGCCCTGAAGCTTCTGAGCTTCTTCTGGACCAACCGCGTCTTCCACGTCTTCACCAATTTGGGTCTTGGAGATATGCCGGAAATGCCCTTCTGCAGAAGGTTGCCAAAACAAGGAAAGATCCCCACCAATGACAGTGGCTACACGGTCAATTGTGTCTTTCTCTGGCGCTTCATGGTGGTTTGTTGCGTTCAAGCGATAGGCCAATAGAAACGCGAGCAGTGACTTGCGCTCTTTGGTTTCCATATCAGAGACAATCTGAGTGTAGTCAGCGTCTTCTTCCCCAAAGAGTTTCATCCAACTGATTTCAACATCCTGCAGGGCCATATAGGCTTTGTTTGTTTTCAGTTCCTCACCGTCGAAACCCAATGGTACATGTCCATTGCGGATACCGGCAAACACGCGTGAGATTGTTCCTTCAAAGTGGCTTTGAGCTAGCTCTGAGAGAAGCAACACTTCCGCTGCCTCTTCGTTCTGCTCAAGGAAAGCCTGCATTGCCAATGTGCGCTCACCTGCCAGCCGGTCTTGGTGCTTGGCTGAATAGCCCTTCTTTGAATTGTCCTGTGCTTTGCTGCCTTCCTGATCTGAGGAAACCTTTTCTTTCGAAATGCCGAATTCTGCGTCTATGTCGCCATCTCCATCAATCACAAGCACCACACCCAGCTGAGCCTTATTCTCAGCAGAATAGAACAGCTTGCGTTCTTCGATTTCTTCAATCTGGTCTCGAAGATTGTCTACCAATTCCCATTCTTCATCGGTAACTTCGTCACTCTCTGCCAGAGGTTCCAGTTTCTTGTTAAGCATATCGAGTTGTGCTTGATCCTTTGCGGATAGCTCAACGGTTTCTGGGGACACACGCCGGAGTTCCGACCAATTGACTTCTGATCTCCGCCAAAACAACTCAACCCATGACCACCCATCATTGAGATAGGTCTTCTTGATTTCTTCGAGCTTCTCGGCTGCAAGCTTGTCTAGCAGCGCGATGTCTGAGAGATACAGGTTTTCCTTAAACAGATCGGTCGTAACAGCCCCTCCTTCTTCAACATATTTGTCAATGGTGACGAGGCGCACACGAGGGTCACTGTCTCTGACGGTCTCTTCCAGCAACCTTGAACGGATCTGATATTCAGAATGATCGCACCCAAACGCTTTAAACACACTCTTCTGCCGTTCTTGGTCATCTGTCACGCAGTAGGCTTGGAGTTCTGACAGGCTCAAATCACCATCACGGTAGGCTTGGAATATCCCAGGGGCCGCATTTGCCAGTCTGAGACGCTGTTCTACTTTCTTCTCGCTCACGCCAAACCGAGTTGCAATCTCTTGATTTGACTGTCCTTCCTTGCTCAACACATTGAATGCCTCAAACTCATCTGACGGGTGCATGGCGACACGCACAACATTCGTCGCAAGAGACACTTCTGCTGCTTCCTCCGCACTTATCACTTCACAGCGCATTGCAAACCGCTTCGGCAAGCGCCCCACATCCTGCCAAGCTCGACAAGCAAGAAACCGTCTCTGTCCATCAGCAATTTCAAACATGCCCTTTTCTTCTGAGGGATACACAATAATCGGGGTGAGCTGACCTTTGGCGGCAATGCTCGCAAGCATCTCCTTATGACCAACCGTCACATGAGTTTTGCGTGTGTTAGCATCTGACACCTTTAGTTTTGCGAGAGTGATGTTTCTGGTTTCAATTATCTTTGTCATTGGGTTGATTTCCTTTTCTTGATTAATCGGTCAACTGAGAGAGAAACGCTTGGGCAAGAAGGAAGCCCATGACGTACTTGTTTGCGGTCAGTCGATAGATGAAAAACATGGGATTACTCCTTTAAAGATTGCCGGTTGCGACTGAGATGAATGTCGAGACTGCATAGAGGCTTACGAAGAACGCACACGCGCCTGCCAACTCGATGAGGATGAGAGCGGTAGAACGTCCCCTGCCCTGCGACATGAAACTTGATTGCTTTGACGGTGCTGATTGCTGAAACACTTCACTTCCTTTGTTTAGTCTGGTTGCGACATGCAACCAGAACTAGGCAAGCGCCAATGAGCGGGGGGGAATGGTCAAAGACCGATCAGACCGGAGGGGGATCACCCGGCCTGCAACGAGCGGAACGAAGTGGAGAGTTGTGAAGGCTGGGGATACCGGTCAGATCGCCGGGACGGTTGTCTTGACCAGGGGGCGGGTAAGTCCGCCCCTACTTTCTCTGCTGGGAGAAGCCGGAACGGCTGCGATCCTTACAAAGAGGGTTTGCTACTTGGCTTGAACCAATTAGCATCTAGGCGCGTCCCGACACTCAGCAAGATAGAGACATGGAAGACCAAGAACCAAATCCAGGCAAATTTCCACTGGTACGAGGGAAGGTAATGATCTTCGCTGTTCTGTCGTTTCTCTTTTCTCTAGGTGTTTTAGTTTTTCATTTTGTTCAGGCGATATATTGAGCGTTACCGCTCTGTAGATGAATGCAAGGAGATCCGGTCGGTCTGCCGGCGGGATCCGTCCGCGCGCAACCCTGATGACTGAGTGCGCGTTGAGTCTATCGATCGCGCATCTCAGAGATCGTCACAAACAAGGCCGTTCTGGAGATCCAGGACTGGGATCAACCGTCCGGTTTGTCTTTGGTCTTGGCCGCTTTGCGGGCGGACAAAATTCTGTAGGAGAAGTAGAGAAAGGAGCCTACGCCACCTAAGACAGTGGCAAGATTGGCGAGCAGTTCAAGGTCGAACATGTGCATTTCCACAAACGCCTGGGCAAATGCCGATGAGCCTCCATTTGCCAGCCACTACTATGCTCTCAGGCGCTTTGCTGAAAGACTGACAAATGTGGCACCCAATGCATCTGCGGCTGAGCCCCTCTAAGGTGGTGCCTTAAGAATATGGGCCTACGTGCCATCCTTTTAATGGTGTCTTTTTACACCACCTTTTTCGTCTGAATTGAGCCAAAAACACGCCTCTCCATAACACCACGACTCATCCGTTCACCCATTGTCTGCGCCAGGGATCGTGACCCCTTGTGGGCGGAGACCCTTTGGGGGCTCCGTGGCGCGAGCCATAGAGCCCGTCCGCGCTTGTCGCGGGGTGCATGGTTCTATTAGGCTGAAAAAGAAATACGATTGGGGAACGGAGGAACACTGGAATGATCGTCACAAAGTCACGCATGGGTATGTCTCTGTTCAGAGGAACAATCGCAACTGCCCTGGCCTATCTGTTCAGTGAGCTGGGCATTGGATCAATAGGCGCCAGACCCAAGGGACTGATCGTCTTTGGCCTCGTCGTCGCAGTGTGCTTCTATTTCTTTCTGTTCAAAAAGGAATAGCTCTCACAGAGAGAGGCAGCTGTTCGCTACGGAGCAAACCTTATGTGTGGTCGTTTTGCTACCAGATCGAAAAGCTGGCCTGAAATCTTCACCGCAATGGACTTGACGGCGACGCGAGACCGTCAAGGTGAGGTGAGAGCCAACTTCAATCTTGGGCCAATGCAGAAGGCCCCAATCATTGCTTCTGATGGTTCGAAGATCCGCGCAGTAACAGCTACGTGGTCACTCATCCCAACATGGTGGAAGCAAGATCTGGAAGAGAAGAAATTTTCCACCTTTAATGCGAAATCCGAGACGATCACGACCACCAGGTCATTTAACGGTCCCATCAAAAGCCTGCGGTGCCTGGTCCCTGCCCAAGCCTATTATGAGTGGAAACGGGAGGGCAAAGTAAAACAAGGTGCCTTTGCGATTGGCATGAACGATCAGTCCATGTTCGCCATGGCCGGGATCTGGACCTACTGGAAAGGAACCTACAAGCAGAAGGATTGGGAAGGCTATTCCTTCTCGATCCTGACGTGTAAGCCGAACCCTCTGACAGCAGATGTCCATCACAGGATGCCGGTCATTCTTCACAAGGATACTTATCAGGACTGGTTGCATGCACCAGTAGAGCAGGCACTCAACCTTGCCTCACCCTACCCATCTCAGAATATGGACGTCTGGGAAGTTGACGGCCGAGTTGGGAAACTCTCAGAGAATGACGAAGGCCTGCTGGCACCGAAGGCAGAAGAAAAGCCCGATGATGAGACTGGGCTTCTGCTCTAATCAATATTCAGATGCAAGCATGATGGTGAGCACCCGGGTTGTCAAAGCCGGGTCAGCAGGATCTTCACTGCCAGCATCGAGCGTCTTGTTGTAGTAATCGATTTTCCAAAAGATGTGGTGTTCTCCGTAATGGAACGCTCCAAAGTCCCTTTCACCGTATGGATTGTTGTCGTCTGTGAAGTCATTGAAGGTTTCGACTTTCTGACGAATGTCCGACAGATCTTCTGGAGGTAGCGATCCCACACCGTCCGTCACAAAGACTCTTGAGGCAATGCCCATTGCCGACCGAGCGAGATCATTGAGTTTCGCGATGATGTGCGCGTTGTTAGACATGATGGTTCTTCCCAATTTGTTGAACAGGACAAACCTCAAACCTTGCGATCGGGGGAAGCCATCAAGGCCGTAGAGCGGAGCGTGCCTTGAAGGATGCCCTAGCAAGGTAGATTGTCCGACTGTTCAATCAGGGGAGAAACCTTCTGAGTAGCGCGCTATCGGCGTCGCTTTGTGCTACCGCACGCTCATGTTGAACAGCAGACTTGGGAAGCCCGTCTGCGGTCGAGCTCGACCAGATGGTTAGTGATTTCTGGTAAGTCACCTTGCATGCACCAGGACACGAGTTCGCCAGAGGCCGACAGACTATTGATGGACCGCATTTTTGCGTCCAGAGCACGACACCAGCTCGGACCAGAATAGCTTCTGCTGGTACACCTGAGCGCATCGGTGTTGGGTAAATCAATTGCATGAAGACATCTCTTGGTTGAGGCCCGTCTCAACTATGCCTGTTAGGTGTCCCCTCTCAGCGATCAACCCCCAAATAGCTCCCCGTGTTACGTCCAAGAAGACGCTGCCCGCTCCAGGTTTATTTGGAGGTCGTTCGGCTGTGCCTTTCTTGATCTCTGCTCGTTGGTCCACCTTCTCCAACAGTCATCGACGGATACAAACCAAGGAGATGACACATGAGCAATAAACCAACACACACAGCGTTTCAGGTCACTAAAGCAGGCGAGAAGACATTCTGGAACCGGATCGGCGCTGCCTGGGAAAACAAAGATGGCAATGGGTTCAACATCAAACTCTTCGCCATGCCGCTGGACGGCGAGATCGTGATCCGGGTCGCCAAGGACAATGCTGACGAAGTCCAATGCTAACGCAGTTCGGAGGCTCGGCCCTTAGCCGAGCCTCCCCTTCAAACGAAAAGCCCCCGGAGTATGGCTTCGAAGGCAGAGGTCACACGTTCGAATCGTGTCGGGTGCACCAAAATTCTGTATTATTTCAAATAGTTATATTGTTTAGCGGGCGCTGGAAAAGTTAACCAGACCCTCAAGGTACCATAGGGGTACCACGCGGAATAACGCTGTGAGAAGCTTTGTTGCAAACTCAGCGCCGCAGGCTGGATAAGCTTTTTCACAAACCCAATTGCGGACGAGACGAAGCATTTGCTACCCAGCCCATATGGCTATTGTCTCGCGCCATGACGTCAACGCCGGGTCGCGCTGGCTTCGGTGTTCCGACTCTGAGATTAAATGCATTCGTGTGTTGAAATGGTTGTAAAATGTCGCGTGGATGGAAAAGAACTTTCGTGCGGATCTTGGAGTTCGGAGACCTTGCATAGTTCGCTTTTGTTTTTGGCTCCGAATGTGCGGACCTTCAATACGATTGTTCATCCACTTGGTTTGATGGCGAAAGCCAGTTAGTCCAAGTTCACAGAGTGGAGCCGCATATGCTTTCCACCTGTCATAACAATGGATTTTGGCTCCGGGCGGTGGTGCTTTAACAGTCGCCGCATCAGTTTCAACGCGGCCCACGGATCTCGCAAAAACCGCTTCGGAAAATCCAGAACCTTACCTCCCTGGTCAATTGCTCGCCACAAAGGCATCCAACGCCCGCCGATGGAGACGTACATTTCCTCATGATTTCATTACGGGTGTGACGTGCCGCGAGATTTTCTCAGTCGCTTTGCACTTGCTGCCTGAACCGGCCCGCCCATCGACGGATGAGACATCGACTCCTCGTTCCGCGAGTAGTTTTTCAACACCGCGCAAGCTGAGTTTGAAAAGGGAAAAAAGTTAGACTGCTTGCTAGGTGATGGAAGGAGGAAAATGGAGGTTGCGATAGATGATTTGTGTCACTTGATCATACTGACCGGTCCAGATTTTCCGAGTGCCAGAGTTTGTGACAAAGCCCGGAAAAACAAGGGAACAGGTTTGACGTAAAAGTTTTTAGCGTCAGCCCAAAAAAAAGCGGTCCCGGTATGAGGCCGGGACCGCCTGCACCGCTGACTGTGCTTGTCGGTCATTTTGAGGGATGCCGACGACCAGAAAGTCAACGATCAGATCTCAACGAATCTACTTCTACCACCGTTGAGATTGCTACCCACTGCTCAACCCCTTGGGATCGAACAGTGAAGTCTTTCATTCAGAAGGAATAGCTCACATTCACAGAGATAAAGTCTTTGTCACCATTTTTGTCGTATTTCTCGTTCCCAAAGATGTTGGTATAGGAAATCCCCCCGCGCCATGAGTTCTGGTAGGAAGCGTCAACCGCAAGGCTAACTTGCTTGGAACCTTCACGGTAATTCCCCAACGGCGCTGGCGAATTACCTTTCACATCATGTGACCAGGCGAACCGTGGGCTCAATGTGATTGGTGTACCGAATGCATTGTTGTACTGGAGGACCCCCACCAGAACATAGCCATAAGAGAACTGGGTCGGACGGCAGCCTGTACGATTACTGAGCCCGAGGAACGAGCCAAGCGGCAAGTCCGTACCGGAAGTACAGACGTTCTGCCAACGTTCATAGCTAGGATCAGCCGCGCCAGTCTCATCCGGCGCGTCCGGCACATACATGGCACCTAACTCCGTTAACAAGATGCCGATATCCGCCCCCAGCGCCCCAACAAGCGGGTTGGAGTTTGTATAGGTAGCGGTTGTCCCAATATCGAATGTCACTACCTCTTCACGAATAAACCCCGGGAACTCTGTGACGGAATTAGCCCCAGCCACACCACAAACCGGCGAGGCCTGATTTACGGTCTGTCGACCGTCAAGTGCCGTCATAGCATCTGGACCTAATAGAAAGTCCAGCGTACAGGATGCACCAAGTGTGGCGATCGTGGTCTGATCCGTATCGAGTTGTAGTGGCTGATCATGACGGAAGGCTACTTCACCCTGGACACCCCAATCACCAACCGTGGTGTTGAATGATACACCGAAGAGCTTGATATCTTCAGGATACTCGAAGAAGAGGTTCAGGCTCTCAGTCGCCCCGTTCGGGTTTGTCGGGATGAGAATTTCTGCCCCATCCACCAAAAGACCCGTGGCTGCATTTGTCTGAGCACCGACCAACAAACAATTGGTGATCGCAAGCTCCAGCAAACTGCCATCTGCCACAGTAAAGCCGCCGCCAACAAGAGCGTTAAGCCCCAAAGCGGCTGCAGACGCGTGCGTACTACCGCCCGCATTTGCGACCACTTCCGCGGTTGCATTGAGGCCGAGCGTATCATTATAGGTCCGGCTATTGAGCGTCAGAAGCTTTGCTGGATTGAGTGCAGCCAAGATCGCCCCAGGCTGACCGGCAGGGAGACCTGCGAGTGCTGGGTCCAGAGCACCCGGAGCAAAACAACCAGCTCCATTCGTCCCGCGACCTGTTCCACCATTATTATCTTCCGATGCAACGAAGGAGCGGACTTCGGAATTGGCAGCACCAGACCCTAGAATAAGGCGCTGACTCGCAAAAGGAAGGCGTGAATGGTAGTTCATGAAATAGAAGCCGAACTCCGTGGAGTTCAGGTCTTCAGCGTACCAGCGAAGCGCGGCACCATATTGGCCGCTGTCCCTAGCATCCCTATCTTCTAGGCGACCAACATCTGCGGTACCGCCACGAAGAAGCAGACGGTTAAACTCCGATTCGCCAATCGGCAGATCTGTCGCATAGTCGATAGCTGCAAATGTTCCGCCTGCACCACAAACAAAATTCGTCTGCCCAGCAGCTAGATAGTTTGCATCAAAGCCCGTTGACAGTGCGTTTGGCGTTGAACAGTTCCGGTTAAGGAATCCGCCACCGGAACGACCGCCTGTCACCCAGGCACGTCCGCCCAGATTACCATGGCCATCAGACCCGACCGGAATCGTATCAGCGCCTGAAAACGGCGTTCCCGGGCGATCAAGCTGCACGTGCTCCCATTCCAGCTGATAGAAGGCTTCAAGAGAGAGGTCGTAGGGAAGGCCAAGAGAAGCATAAGCACCCCAGATTGGCAGCAGACCTTCCTTGACTTCCGAGCCAGGACGACGGAACGCACTCACATCAAAGGGGCTCCACGAACTGATGCCGTTGAGAATGAATGTGGCTTCTCCCCAGTTCACAACCTGCTTGCCGATGCGAACATTCAGTGGCAGGTCACCCACATTGAAGTCGCCGGAGACGTAAAAGTCGAGCAGATCAATGTCCCGCGCTGCGTCTACCTTGCCACCATCGATCAAATTCGAGCGTTCATAGGAGCTATCGTTGTCGAGGACAGCATCGTAGAAAGAGCTGACCCGGGCAAAGAACTTATAGTTCTCATAGTTTGCCTGAATGTCATTCGTCATCTTGACGACACCTGATGTCAGGTCGCCGCGGTCAAAGTTCAGACGGCTGTCATCCGAGTTGATTGAACCGGCGAAATTATCTGTATTCGCAACCGCAAGCGTCAGATTGTTTGTGGCACTCAATGGTGTCACAACGGTACCATCCGGACCAGCGGCCCTTACGATCGTTGGATTAGCAACTGGACCGCCATTTCCGCTGGCAACAAACGCCAAATTGCGTTCAGCAACGCGCACAGATACGCCTGCTGAAACTGTTGTGTCCAAAAACACTTGAACACCGCCGAAATTATACTCCAGCGCATTCGCTGCCCCTCCCCACATTGACAAAGCCGTCGCAGCGGCAAGCGCGGAAAGACTAGCTTTCCTTAGTACATTGCTCATATCGTGCATCCCCCTCCAAAAACACCAACTCCACGCATCGTGTTGCCACCCAACCCCTCGGGCGCAGCAGCAAAATGCCATACGCAGATTTCTACCTGTAATTAGCAGACAAAATGCACTTACTAATGTCAATAGATAACGCCTCCATGCAATGACATATTATTTACTTGTGGCGCAATAAGCACATAAGTTCTGCTTCCGAATTCCCGCAGACCGTTGCTTAATATGTTGTTTTTATTCCTGTTTATAGAATGATCAATTCCTACAATTCCAACCATCCATGCCCTGTATCGTTGCTTTCTATCATTGCCTTTTCACTCGATTTTTGGACATTGGCACTGTCATAATATCTTCAATGCCATATTGAACAAATTCCTTCTCTCTCGACACAAAAAGCCAGCATTACAAGATCGCCAAAGCTCAGCGTTTGCGCTAATTTTCGGTCGTTTTGTTGCTGGGGGAAATTTAGTGGTATTTGGGGGAGCGCTTTCGATACATGAATACTCAACAGCCGGATGGTCGAGCACGTCGGAGTTCTCGTATGCGCGAAAAAATCTTAGACGGAGCTCTCGCTCTAATACGCAAAGGCAACGTAAAGCCGACCAGCAGCGACATAGCCAAGGAGGCTGGCGTCGCACCGAGAACTATTTTTCGTCATTTCGACGACCTTGAACTGCTTTTCAATGCCTGTGAGGGTCGTGTCCTCAAGTTCTTCGAGCAAACCAAGGTTGGCGTCAACCGCCGCGCTTCATTTCAGGAACGCGCCTGGAGTGTCGCGGAAGCAAAATGCAAAGGTTTCGACGATCGAAGAAATTATAGCCTCTTCTATCTCACCCGAGTTCAGTCTGAGTTCGAGACTAATTACGCCAGCATGACGCAAGCCGACAGGGAACGGCTTGAACTTTGGGACATGCTACCCGAGATCGCCTCATTGGACGCGAATGCGCGACATTTGGCGGAAGTCATGTATTCATCCCGTTGTTGGGACCAGCTGCGGTATGCTCAAGATCTGCCGTTCGACGAAGCCGTAGAACTGATTGCGAGCACAGTAATTTCGCTCGTGGAATCAGGCTCTGCACATGCCAGTGCGCGCGCGGCGGCCGACAAGCAAATTTTACTGTAACGACAATAAAACCAAGCCAAACAATTCCCTAGCATTTGGAAGCCAGCTAAGGGCGGGCACAACGAAACCATGCCGCGAAGATCGCCGCTGCTTGCCTTGACGGTTTTGTCAAAAATTCAAAAGCGATATCGACGAAACATTTACTACCCAGCTCATGTAGCAGCTATCTCGCGGCATGACGTAAACGTCTGGTTGATCGCGCGCCACCGGTACACCCAGCACCCGTCGAAGGAGACGTACATTTCGTCGAGATGCCATTGCGGTTGTCGCGTACCGCGAGACTTTCTCAGTCGCTTTGCCGCCTGAGGTCCGAATCGGCCCACCATCGACGGATCGTCTTCCGGGAGACATCAATTATGCGTTCCGCCAGCAATTCCTCAACATCACACAAGCTGAGACCAAATCGGACATGCATCCAGACCGCCTGCTGAACGGTTGAAGACGGAAAGTGGAGATTACGATGGCTGGTCTGTGTCATGTGATCAGGCTAACCGATACAACCGTCAAACTATCCGAGTTTGTACCAAAGCACCTTTGCAGGAAACATCGGAGCAAGACAGTACCCTTTTCCAAATGGAAACTTCTGATCAGCGAGTCAAATTGTCACTCGGGCTGAGGATCTAGTCCATCGCCAGCCCCCAATGTATTCCGCAGGTGAAGCAACCCTTTACTTAGGTACAGTCACCACGCTCCAGTCGAACGCCTTTGCCAGATACTGAACATCACAACGCGTGAGTATCGTGCCTGCGGCCAGTTTGTGCCAAACTTTCCGTTAAGCAAAGGCCCAAACCGGCCTGGATGAGGTTGTTGGTAGGGGCAGTTAGAAGTCCCTCGTTGAACCGGGGCCACAATTCAAGTTTGCGACCAAGCCCCACCAACCATACCCGTAGCCAGGCTACTCTGCCGCCACCTGGACGGCTTGACCCTTGCCGCCAATGTCGGCGCCGACATCGTGTGCTTTGAGGCGCGGCAAGACCTTCTCTGCAAATAGCTGCATATTCTGCTTGGCGAGGTCCTGTGGCATACCACCAAAACTAAAAATGGAGATCAGCCCTGCGGCGTCGACGCGCTTCTGGTTTTCCATGATTTGTTCGTAGACCTGATCCGGCGTACCCCATATCTGAAGTTTCGCCAGAAAATCCACAAACTGGTCAGTACCGTGCTTCTCTATATTCTCGGCAAGGGCTCCGTAGTACTCATATCCCTTGATATCCGCCAGCCCCTTATTGTGAAACTCGTAGTGGTTGAGCGCGGAGCGGCTATAGCCCCGAATGTATTTCTCATACATGTCGCGGGCGACCGATGGGTCTTCGTGACATGCGATGAAACTCGCGATGATCGGTTTTGGCGCTTCCATATTGTTGATCTCGCGATAGATCGCCCGGTAATTATCGAGTTCCGCAATCGTCTTGTCCCATGGCTTTTGCGCGATAATGAGAATACCAATCCCAAGGCGCGCCATGATGCGCGCGGACTCCGGAGACACGGCCGCCGCATAGGTGCGCCCGCGGAAACTCTGAAACGGAAAGGGTCGTATCGCAGTGCGCGGTTGCTTATAGAATTTGCCGTCGGCCTCTATGTGGCCCGTTTCGAGCGCATTCAAAATAGCTTCAGCATACTCGACGAACCGCTCGCGGGACTCGCCCATGTTTATCCTGAACCCCTCGAACTCGATCCGACCGAGCCCCCGTCCGACCCCCAGAATAGTTCGGCCGTTCGACACATGATCCAGCATCAATACTTCTTCAGTGAGCCGGATCGGATCGTGCCATGGCAACACCATCACCATAGAGCCCAGGCCGACGCGACTGGTACGGCCCGCCATATAGGTGAGGAACTGCGCCACATTCGGGCACATGGTGTACTCGTCGAAATGATGCTCCGCCGCCCATATGGAATCAAAGCCAAGCGGCTCAGCCATATCGGCCATCTCAATCTCATGGGCATAAACTTGCCCATCCGTGTGATCGCCTGAGAGATTCTGAAAAAATGTGCTCATTCCGACATGCATGAGTTCGTCCTCTACCTGTTCGTGTCCCGCTCAAGCCACATCTGACCCGAGCGCTTTCTTGATCGACCGATGAAAATGTACAAGTGCCGGTTCATTCCGGCCAAAAGTGATGGCTTCCTGTGCACCCGACCGGAAATCCCGTTGGATATTTTCCGCCAACGGAAAGTCCTCGTTCAAAACCGTGGCCATCAGCAGATCCATGTTCTTGTCCCAATACTTCTTTGCTTTCTCGGTGACTGCGGGCTCCGGTGTATAAAGCGAGACATGCATCTTCGATGCATCCGGACCGCCATCAGGATAAACACGCCAAGTTTCGAGATGATCGCCCTGCATGATGAAAACCGTGTTGGGAAACAGGACATAGACAAGTGCCGAATGTTTGACGAGATCCCAGTCTTTTTCCAGCTTGTCTCTCAGAACATCAATCGTTTTACGGCTACCGATCATACGCAGATTGCTACCCATGGCGTCGAACGTACCAAGATTGCTATGCAAAATCGGGGCGATGGTGTTCTTGTGCAGCACATTCAAGTGATAGGTTTCTAGAAACGTGTCGATAACGAGCTTCCAGTTGAGACGAGCTTCCAACACGCGCGTCTCGTAATGGCTATAATTGTCGAGACCGAACGCCGCGAGATCTCCAGCCATCTCTGCAAGATGCGCGTCGATCTCAATGCTTTCGCCGGGCGTTGGCACAACCCAGACCATGCCGTATTTTTCAACAACCGGCAGCAGCCGCAGCCCCCGCGTCTCTTTATCAATGCCCTCGAAGCCCTGTTCGAACGGGATCGACTTCAACCGGCCTTTTCTATCGTAGGTCCAGGCATGATAGGGGCAACTAAAACTGCTCTTGCCGCTCCCACACCCGTCAGCCACCCGCGCGCCACGGTGCCGACAAACATTCATGAACGCGTTGATTTGTCCGTTATCGTCGCGCACCGCCAGAATCGGGATCCCGGAAAAATCGTCGGTTACATAATCACCCGGATTGGGAAGCTCACAACTCAACCCAACGAGCAGCGGAGAGCGGCGGAACAACATTTCGCTTTCCTGAGACGCTTGGCGGGAACATGTATAGTCGGTCACTTCATTGGTATAGACCTCGTCGGCCAAGCTCGTCGTCCCGGCATCGAGATACCGGAAGATCTTGTGGATCTGCTCAACCTGTGCGTCGTGCTTCATAGTCTCATACCTTCGAACAAAATAGATCCCGGAAGTTCCACGTCTTCTTTAGCGGAACACCGGCGTCCTCCGCGCTTGAAACGCCGCCAACCCCTCTGAAACATTCTCGCTTAAAAGGGCGTCCACGACTTCGGACTGCTCCAACAGAAGTCCCGCGGGCAACGTCTCGTCCAGCCCCCGGCGCGCCAGCCGCTTCATGGCAGCAAGCCCATCAGGGCTCTTGCGCGCAAGATCGGCGCAATAGGCCTCGGCCTCTTCCAGCGGAGCCGCGGCGTCCCCCACATAATTGACGAGACCCCAATCCCGCGCCTCGTCGGCCTTGAGCCAACGGCCCGAATACATCAGGTCGAGCGCTCGGCGTATGCCAACCAGGCGCGCCAGCCGTTGCGTGCCGCCCCATCCAGGCACCAGCCCGTACCGCGAGTGCTGGCAGCCCAATTGTGCCGAACGCGACATAAACACCACATCGCAAGCCATCATCAGTTCCAGCCCGCCCGCCAGGCAGAGACCGTGAACAGCGGCGACGACCGGCAGATCGGTGCGCTCCAGTCTTTCAAGGACACGGTGTCCATTAGCGATAAACGTTTCGAGGGACGGACGGGACTTACGCGCTTCCAACACTTCGTCTAGATCAGCACCCGTGCAGAAATTCTTACCCTCTCCATGGATCAAAACAGCCCGTACGGCAGCATCATTCTCGAACGCTGTCAGCGCCCCGTCGAGTCCCGCAACAATGCCCGACGACAGGCAGTTAAACTTGTCCGGGCGGTTGAGCACTGCAATACCGACACCGTTTCGGATTTGGGTCAATACCGGTGCTTGCGAATCCGTGTTCATTTTCCGACCCTCAGGCATAAGGCACGGCGACGCGGCCGACCTTTTCACGGGCAATGATCATCTTTTGAATCTGCTCGGTGCCGTCGCCGATCTGCAAACCCATTACATCGCGCAATCTCTGCTGATGCGGCAGATCGGTGCTGTAACCGCCATGTCCATGGGTCAACAGACACCGGTGAACGGTCTCAAACGCTGTCTTGGGCGCCCACCATTTACACATCGCCGCCTCTTTTGTATGCGGTAGATTGTGGTCGCGTAGCCATAGCGTTTTGTAACAGAGCAGCCGCGCAGCCTCGAGCAAGGTTTCCGCCTCCGCCAGCGGCTCTGTCACGCCCTGATATTTGGCAAGCGGATTGCCGAACGCATTTCGCTCGGTCACGTAGGTCCACGTTTCGGCAAGCGATGCCAAGGCAGGAGCAAGTGTCTGAAGGCCGATCAGCGCGCGCGAATAGTCGAACCCTTGCATGACCTGCCGGAAACCCTCTCCTTTCGACCCGACCATATACTGCGTCGGGACGCTCACATCCTCGAAGAACACCGAGCCGCGGCCAACCGCCTTTGACCCAACATCGTCGAAGCTGGACCGGGTGATGCCGGGCGTATCGAGCGGCATCACAAAGGCAGACACGCCGCCAGCACCAGGATTAGTCTCGTCTGTGCGGGCAAGAACCAGAATGTAGTCGGCCTGCTCGGCCATCGAGATCGATGTCTTTTCGCCGGAGAGAACATAGCCGTCGCCATCGGCTCTGGCCTTTAATCGAAGATGGGCCGCGTCCGAGCCTCCTCTGGGCTCGGTCAACCCAAGCGCCACCACCGCATCGCCCGCGCAGATCTTCGGCACAATCTCTTGCGCCACCGCATCATCGGCATGGGTCGAAATAATCGAGCCCATCAGCGACCCCAAGAGCTGGACATAACCGACGCTGATATCGTCGTGGGAAATCTCTTCGACGATGATGCCCGCCGTGACACTGTCGAGACCCGGACCGCCCGCCTTTTCCGGCAAATCCGCTCCGATCAGACCGAGTTCACCCATCTCGCGAATGAGTTCGCGGTCAATGCTGCCTTCTGCCTCACGCTGCTTGTAGGCAGGCGCCAACCTCTCGCGTGCGAACCGCCGCGCAGTATCGCGAATGGCTTCCTGCTCCACCGAAAAAGAAAAATCCAAGATGCACTCCTATTTCATAGCCTCACGGAATTCTGGCTTACGCTTTTCGTTGAGTGCCTGAACGCCTTCCTTCGATTCCGCTGTGTCGTAGTAAAGCTTGAGCGCCTGCATGCCGAGACCACCAATGCCGCGGATGTTATCACTGTCGGCATTGAAGGATTTTTTGGCGATCGCGATCGCGGTCGGGCTGCGCTCGACCAATTCGGCGCACCATGACGCAACCCCCGCATCGAGCTCGTCATCGGGAAAGACCGCATTGACAAGCCCCATTTCGAGCGCCTCGCGCGCCGAATACCGCCGGCACATGTACCAGATTTCCCGTGCCTTTTTTTCACCGACCACCCGCGCAAGATAGGCCGTGCCGAAACCCGGATCGACCGACCCCATCTTGGGTCCGACCTGGCCTAATATGGCGCTTTCGCCGGCCAGCGTCATATCACATAGCGTCGCCAGCACATTGCCGCCGCCGATCGCATAACCGCGCACCTTGGCGATGACCGGCTTGGGCACGTCGCGAATTACGGTATGCAGTTCCTCGACCGGCATCCCTATCGTACCACGCGTTTCGCCACCGCCGTAAGAACCGTCATGATCCGATTGGTCGCCGCCGGTGCAGAATGCCTTGTTACCCGCACCGGTCAGCACGATGGCGCCGATGTCATCGTTCCAGCCTGCCGCCAGAAAGGCATTGATCAGTTCGACGCAGGTGCGCGGACGAAAGGCGTTATAGACCTTCGGCCGATTGATGGTGATGGTCGCAACGTGGTCGCTCTCTTCGTAGAGAATATCTTCGTAGTCCATGGGCGCCCCTAACTATCCGTGCATTGAAAGACCGCCCGAGACACTAACTGTCTGGCCGGTAATGAAACTTGCGTCGTCGCTCAAAAAGAAAGCGGCCATGCCCGGATAGTCGGCGGGCTGAGCCAGCCGGCGCATCGGGATCGCTTTGGTGAGCGCTTCGACCAGACGTCCGCCGCCTGCCGCATCGACTGATGCGAGCAGTGGCGTATCCGTCGGTCCGGGACAAATCGTGTTGAAAGTGATGCCTTGCTTGGCGAACTCGCGACCCATCGTCTTCATGAACGCTATGATCCCGCCTTTGGCCGCGGAATAGACCGCCTCGCCCGATGAGCCGACCCGACCGGCGTCCGACGAGATGCTGACGACCCGGCCCGCGCCGCGTTCAGCCATGCGGCGCCCCAAGACATGGGTCAAGTTGAGCGGTCCGTAGAGATTAATATCGATGACTTTTTTCCAAAGGTCCGGCTCGGTTTGGATAAACGGCTTTGCCTCATCCCATCCGGCATTGTTGATCAGCCCAAACACTGGCCCCGCCATCTTCTCGAATTCGTCCACCGCCGAGCTAACAGCCGCATAGTCGGTGATATTCACCTTGTAAGCGTGCGCAACGCCGTTTGACTTCTGGATTTCGTCGGCCACTGCTGCGGCGCCAGCCTCATTGAGATCGAAAATGCCGACCTTGCAACCCTCTTCGCCTAGACGCAGCGCTATCGCTTTACCAATGCCGCTTGCACCGCCGGTCACGATGACCGGTTTATCTTGCAGTCCGCGCATAACTCTCCCCATCTCCCGCCCGCCTTGTCGGCATTCACATAAATGTCTTGGCTGGAACTTTTTCTAATGATAATTAGATTTTTGACGCAATGCAACCCCTTCATGACAGGACTCGATAACAATCGTGCAGAGCAAATCAGATATAAGCCGGGCAAAAATTCTTGACGCGGCGGCGCTGACGTTTCGGCAAAAAGGCTATGCGGCAACAACTTTGGCCGAAATCGCCGACGCCGCACAGATGAAAGCCGGCAGCCTCTACTATTACTTCGAATCCAAAGAGCAATTGCTGGAAGAAGTGCTCGACATGGGCATGCATCGCGTGCACGAGGCGGTTGCGGAAAGCCAAAACAGGTTACCTACAGGTACCTCGCACGAAATACGGATCAAGGCGGCCGTTGAAGCGCATCTGACCATGCTACTCAAACACGGCGACTACACGTCGGCTAACATCCGCATTTTCGGCCAAGTCCCGGAAGACGTGCGTCGGCGTCACCTCCGATTGCGCAATGCTTATGCAGCGCTTTGGCGAGGGCTTCTCATCCGTGCGCAAAAAGCTGGCACACTCCGCACCGATGTAGACCTAGCGCTTATCCGGATGCTTTTGATGGGCGCGCTCAACTGGTCGGTCGAATGGTACAAACCCGGAAAAAAATCGATCCGTGCGATGGCGGATCATATTTGCCTTATGCTTTTCCACGGCATCGGGCACGAGGAACCTGTGCAAAGCCCAGAAGACGCGGCAGTTTCCTGAGAAGAATATCCGCAAGGAGGGGAAGGCTATATGGAACCCGAGAAGGAGAGTTATGGTTTCTCCGATGGAGAGCTGAAGGTACTGCCCACGGTTTATCGTGCCGACCTTTTTTCCGGGAAGACGGTTATCATCTCCGGTGGCGGGAGCGGTATCGGCAAGGCAACCGCCTGTCTTTTTGCCCGACTGGGCGCCAATGTTGCCATATGTGGACGCGACGAAGAAAAACTCAGCGCAGCAACCGCCTTCCTGGAAGGCATCGGCGCACGGGTTTTCAGCCAGTCCTTAACGGTACGTGATCCAGAACAAGTCAATAGCTTTGTTGAGGCGGTCTGGGACGAATTCGGCGCACTCGATATTCTTGTGAACAACGCCGGCGGCCAATTTCCCCAACTTGCCCTAAATTTTAAAGTCAAAGGATGGAACGCAGTCATCGATACCAACCTGAACGGCACCTGGTATATGATGCAGAGTACCGCCCGGCAGTGGGTCGAGCGGGAGACCCCCGGCGCTGTCGTAAACATTATCGCCGACATCTGGCGCGGCATGCCCGGTATCTCGCACACTTGCGCAGCAAGGGTCGGCGTTGCTTATCTTTCAAAGTCCGTCGCGGTTGAATGGGCGCCGCACCGCATCCGGGTTAATTGCGTTGCGCCGGGTGTCTGTGAAACCAGCGGCTTCGTGCACTATCCGCCCGAAGGACTCAAAACATATCCCGAAGCAAATCCAATGCGGCACGTGGGCGATGCCCATGACATCGCCGAGGCGGTCGCTTATCTCGCGGCGCCAAGCTCTAAATTCATCACCGGCGAGGTGCTGACAGTCGACGGCGGAGAACAGCTTTGGGGCGACCCATGGCCGCCAGGACGGCCAGACTATTTCCAACCACACTCAGTTTAAAAGGGCAAGCACATGCAGTTCGATCCGATACTCCCCGAAGCACGTGTGAAAGCGATGAAGGAGGGTGGCTTTTGGCCGGATCAGATCGTCACCGATTATCTAGACCGCCAGATAGCCGAAGCGCCGGACAAGATAGCGGTCATCGATTCTAATTCCCTGACAAATACGACGAACCGCATCAGCTACGGCGCGTTGGGAAAGCTTGTCGATCGCATCGCCGTCGGTCTCGCTGAACTCGGTGTTGAAAAAAACGATGTCGTGTCCTGCCAGCTGCCAAACTGGTGGCAATTCACCGCCCTGCATCTGGCTTGCGCGAGGATAGGCGCCGTAACCAATCCGATGATGCCAATTTTCCGAGAACGGGAACTATCCTTCATGCTTGGCCTGGCGGAAAGCAAGGTTCTGGTGATCCCGCGCGCGTTTCGCGGATTCGACTACCCCGCTATGGTCCGCAATATCCGCAGCGGCTTGCCTGATTTGAAACATGTGTTGGTCATAGACGGGGCGGGCGAGGAAAGCTTTGAGAAGACCTTGCTTGATACGCCATGGGAAGATGAGTGCGACATGGCTGGTCTCTTCGCGCGCCGGCGGCCAAGTCCCGATGATGTGATCCAGTTGATGTACACGTCGGGCACGACCGGCGAGCCCAAGGGGGTCATGCACACATCGAACACCATAATGTCTAACCTGCTTCTCTGCGCCCAATGCCTTGAGTTAAAAAGAAGCGACGTTATTCTCATGGCATCGCCGATGGCGCATCAGACGGGCTTCATGTATGGGCTTGCGATGCCTATTGTCTTGGGCACCACCGCTGTTCTTCAGGATGTGTGGGAGCCGAAGCGTGCCGCCAAGCTGATTGGCGACGAGCACGTCACTTTCACTATGGCGTCCACGCCCTTCCTGTCCGATTTGACGGAGACGGTGGCTCAAGACCAGCAAGGTTTGCCGAGCCTGCGTATCTTCCTCGTTGCCGGCGCGCCTATCCCGCGCGCGCTCGTGGAACGCGCGCAGCAAACCTTGGGGACGCATATCGTATCGGCCTGGGGCATGACCGAGAACGGCTTGGTGACAACGACACGGCTCGATGACCCAGAAGAGAAGGCGATCAATACCGACGGCCGCCCGCTACCCGGTATGGAAGTCAGGGTGGTCGACAGAGAGAACAAGCCGCTGCCGGGCGGTCGAGAAGGTATGCTGAAGGCCCGCACCTGCTCGACTTTCGTCGGCTACCTCAAACGCCCGGAATGGTACAACCATGATGCTGAAGGTTGGTTTGATACGGGCGATTTGGCCCGCATCGACGGTGACGGCTATATCCGGCTGACTGGGCGGTCCAAAGACATCATTATCCGAGGCGGCGAGAATATACCAGTAGTCGAGGTCGAGGGATTGCTCTTTCGCCACCCCGATATTCAGGATGTCGCGATCGTAGGTATGCCCGATGCGCGGCTGGGTGAGCGGGCCTGTGTATTCATTGTGCCGAAGCCGGACCGTAAAATTAGTCTGAGCGAGATAACTGACTTCCTGGAAGAACACAGCCTAGCCAAACAATATCTGCCGGAGCGGCTGGAAACCGTCGATGAACTACCCCGAACACCAAGCGGCAAAGTCCAGAAATTTAAGCTGCGCGAAATGATCGGCATGCCAAGAGCCTGATCCGCCGCGACATCAGGCTCTAATATTGCGCGACCGGTAACTCCAGGATCAGCCCGTCTAGATCGTCGGTGACAGCGATCTGGCAGCCAAGCCTGCTGTTTTCACGCACGTCCTCAGCGAAATCAAGAAGGCTTTTCTCCATGCTGGCTTCCGCGCGGCCTGTTTTTTCGATCCAGGCCGGATCGACATAGACATGACAGGTCGCGCACGCGCAGCTCCCTCCGCAGTCACCATCGATACCCGGAACGTCATTTCTCACAGCACTCTCCATCACAGAGATGCCGTTCTCGACGTCGACAATGTGTTTCGTGCCGTCGGCTTCAAAAAATGTAATTGTCGGCATTGTACTTTCTCATAACTCCTAGTTCTGTTTGACGCTCTAAGCGTGTAGCCGCACCGGCAGCGACGTGAAGCCCCGTATGAAGTTGGAGTGCACGCGCTGCGGCTCACCAACGATCTCGACCTTCTGGAAACGCTTGAGGATCTCTTCCCACAAGACACGCAACTGCATCTCCGCGAGCCTGTTGCCAACACAACGATGAATGCCAAATCCAAATGAAAGATGCTGCCGCGGTCGCTCTCGGTCGATGATGAACTCATTAGGGCGATCAATCGCCTCTTCATCTCGGTTTCCGGACAGATACCACATCACCACCTTGTCGCCTTTTTTGATTTTTTTTCCGCCAAGGTCCGCATCATCCAGCGCGGTGCGCCGCATATGGGTTAGCGGCGTTTGCCAGCGAATGATTTCAGGCACCATGCTGGTAACAAGTGCCGGGTTAGCCAGCAGCTTTTCATACTGATCCGGATTTTGATTAAGCGCGACAACACCGCCACTAATCGAATTACGCGTCGTATCGTTCCCGCCAACGATCAAAAGCATGATGTTGCCCAGGAATTCATTCGGCGACATGTTCTGTGTCGCAGGCGAATGCGCCATCATTGAAATCAGATCCGCCTTGGGCTCCTGCTTGGTCCGCTGGTCCCACAGTCCCCGGAAACATGCGGCGCACTCCAATAACTCCTGCTTGCGCTGCTCCAGAGAATCGATGATGCCGAAGCCGGGAACCGCCGTGGTCACGTCCGACCAGCGAGTGAGCTTGCGTCGCTCCTCGAAAGGAAAATCGAACAACGTTGCAAGCATCTGAGTCGTAAGTTCGATCGAGACGCGATCCACCCAGTTGAACTCTTCACCAACCGGAAGAGAGTCCAAAATCCGGCCCGCGCGCTCTCGAATCGTTCCTTCCAGGAGCGCTAGATTCCCCGGCGCAACAATGGGGCTTACGGCCTTACGCTGATCATCATGCTTGGGCGGGTCCATCGCAATGAACATGGGCAGCTCTAAGTCCCCCTCCGCGCCTTGAATGATTTCACTGTCGATGACAACACCACCAAGACCTGCCTCGGACGAGTAGATCTGATGACTGGTCTCAACATGCATGATGTCTTTGTACTTCGTTACCGACCAGTAGGGACCGTAAGCACTATCGGGGCAGTAATGGACTGGGTCCTCTTTCCTAAGGCGTGCGAAATAGGCGTCGATTACATCCCGCTGAAAAAGCGCAGGCTCGCTGACATCAAGATCCCCCAGCGGGATTGCACTAACCTCGTCGGCCAACAGCATTTCCGTCGTCATAGCACCTTCCTCCCATCATGTGTCCTCAATACCTTCGGTTCTATTATGTTATATGTCAATAGTTATTGATTGATATATCAATAATAGTAATGCGTTATAGTGCTTCGAAGTGGTGATGGAAGCGGCCCACGCGAGATAGCCGCCAAGGTTAAACTTGGACCGCAATTCGAACGGTTAAAAAAAGGGGCCATCAGCCTTGAGTACAATAACCAGGTATCGACGGACGCGGCTTCAACCGGAGGAGCGCCGCGCGCAGCTCCTAAGATGCGCGCTTGCCGTGTTCGCCGAGCAGGGCATCGCGCGCGCAACACAGTCACACGTCGCGGAGCGTGCCGGTGTTTCGGTACCGGCGGTCTATTCCTATTTCCGAACGCGGGACGATTTGGTCTCAGCGACATTGCAGGAAGTAGAAGACTATCTGGACAGCATCGTCGCAGCCGCGCTCGATCGTAGGCACCCCCCCTATGATGCCCTCGTCAGCCTCGCGCAGACCTTCGCCGACGAGGCGAAAACCGACCCGGAGATGGTCAAGGTCTGGCTCGACTGGAGTTCGGGAGTTGAGTTGGATGCCTGGCCGAAATATCTGCAGGTGCTCGACAGACTCCACCATGCTGCTGAAAAACTACTAGCCCGGGGTAAGCGCGAAGGCCTTGTGCCGGGTGACATCAACATCAAGGCCGCCGCGCGCATATATATCGGCGGCGGCCATACCATCGCCCTCATGCAGTTCGCCGGCATTACGAAACTGGAACTGGACATATTCATCGAGCAGATGGTTCGAGGAGCGATGGGCATCGCCGCGAATGCTGTCCCTACCAAGAACTAGGTCCGGACGGCTTCGTCACAAACAAATGGTGCGGTAGTCGGAGGGGGTCATACCAGTACTGGCACGAAAGTCACAACTGAAATGCGCGCTATCCGAGAACCCGGCACAAAAGCTGATTGCTGTAATCGGTATCATACTATCCTTCAGAAGGCGGCAGGTTTCATGTATCCGGACCAGACGGACGAGGTGCAGAAAGCTCAGATTGGCATCCGCCAATTTCCGCTGCAGAGGCCGCGTCGACAGGCCCGTCTCACGCGCCAGATCACCAACCCTCCATTGACGCGCAACATCGCGCGCCAAAACCTCGGCAACAGCTTCGATCGAAACCCTTAGCGCCGAATCGCATGAACTCGACAGTCCGATATCTGGCGGCTCCATCTCTGATGAGGTGTGGTACGCCCGCGGCGAAAACATCTGTCACTCAATCGTCCACGCAGCAGTCACAAGCATACTTGCATCATATGGAATAGAGAAACAGCCATCCTCACGAATAGAGTGTGTCGTACCATTATCAAGATACATTTCGCACCGAAGATCAATACAATCGACCACTTCCAATAAGGCAATGAGCAAGCCACAAATCAGAAGATTTTCAGGGTCCGTCGGCGTTCCATCATCCACCGTGTATCTGCTAAACAAAGCCCGTTTTTCATGAACCTCGTTGATCTACACACGATTTTGAGAATGAGCAAACGCCTCGAATCGACGCCATTTGTCGAACAAAAAAGCGGGGCTTGCGGAGCGAGTGGCCGCACGCCATACCGGGTCATATCCGGCGTCCTGAATTCCCTGCCCGATTGACAAAATCGTGACCGGGCTTGTCTCCTGCCAGACTTCGCTGACGAAGGGCAGACATAGTGCCACAGCCGCGCGAATTGAAAAGACCTGCAAAAATCGTCTTTGGCCAGACTTGTCCGAGTAGAAAAGTGACGCCCCAAGAAGGTCAAATCCGAGGGTATTCGCACCATTCAATACCTTGGATCACTTCTGAGGCGATAAGAGCGAATAAAAAATGTTGAGGAAAATGCACCCGGCGGGGGCGGCATGTAACTCAGCATGTAAGCTTTTGATTTTGAAAGATAAAGTAGTTTCGAAAATCGGGCTGTACCAACAAAAGTACCAACATCCCAATTTGAAAGTTGCTTCAACTCCCGATTGCTTCTGTTCGCCTTGCAGCGGTGCCATGCATGCCCCCGTCTCGCGTCTTGCATGCCATCACTTCCCACTTGATGCGAAATGTCTCGGCGTTCTCGAACGCCACATCGAAAGCAACATGTGATCATCTACTAGACCAACTCAACAAGCGCCCAAATGTAAACAACCCCTAGGTAGCCGAATGGATGATTGCCCGCAATTCTGAGAGCCGCAAGAGCCCGAACCGAAAAGAGGCGCCGATGCTTGAAGCACCAAGGGCTTTTCAGTGGTCGGGGGGATAGGATTTGAACCTATGACCTTCAGGTAGTGAGCCGAAACGCACTTTAACTACACTGTTGTTTTACAGGAATAATTTGGAACGAAAAATATGACTGTGTAAGTTTCTCGCGTTTTCGGCTTTGGGCGGGAAGCGAATTCAGCAACGCCACATTTCATCCCCATTCGACGCAAAGATTTGACGAATGAAGTCTGACAGAGCCACCAATGCAGCAGACATTGACTTGAACCTCATCCTAAACATCCCAAGGCCGCTCAACGTCCAACCTCGGCCAATCTTTCTAGCGCATTTATGCCAAGGTTCAGCAATTCACCATGAATGCGGGGTACGCCCCGCGAGTCACTCCGCGGCCACCTGTATGGCCTGACCATTGCCGCCGATGTCGGCGCCAACGTCGTGTGCTTTGAGGCGCGGCAAGACCTTCTCTGCAAATAGCTGCATATTCTGCTTGGCAAGCTCTTGCGGCATGCCGCCATATGAGAATATGCAGATTGAACCGGCGGCATCCGCACGTTTCTGGTTTTCCATGATCTTTTCATAGACTTGGTCCGGCGTGCCCCAAATCTGCAGCTCGGCAAGAAAGTTCACGAAGCCATCTATGCCATGCTTTTCGATATTATTCGCCAACGCGCCATAATATTCGTAGCCTTTGATGTCCGCCAGGCCTGGATAATCGGCGGGCTGGGCAAGCCGGCACATCGGGATCGCCCGGGTGAGCGCTTCGACCAAACGCCCGCCGCCGGTCGCGTCGACCGACGCGAGCAACGGTGTATCCGTCGGCCCGGCGCAGATCGTGTTAAAAGTGATGCCCTGCTTGGCGAACTCCCGGCCCATCGTTTTCATAAACGCAATGATCCCGCCCTTGGCTGCGGAATAAACCGCCTCGCCTGATGACCCAACCCGGCCCGCATCCGACGAGATACTGACAACCCGCCCCGCCCCGCGTTCAGCCATTCGGCGCCCGACGATATGGGTGAGGTTGAGAGGGCCGTATAGATTGATATCGATGACCTTTTTCCAAAGGTCCAGTTCGGTTTGGATAAAAGGCTTCGCCTCATCCCAACCTGCATTATTGACCAGGCCAAAGACCGGCCTGTCCTGCAATCCGCGCATGATCCTCCCCATCTCTGCCAGCCTTACGAGCATCCATATAAATACCTTGGCTGGATCTTTTTCTAATGGTAATTAGATTTTTGACATAATGCAATCCTTCAAATGACAGGGTGCGGATGACAAGCGAGCAGAGCAAATCGGACATAAGCCGCGCGAAAATCCTCGATGCGGCGGCACAGACCTTCCGGCAAAAAGGCTATGCTGCAACAACTTTGAATGAAATCGCCGACGCCGCGCAGATGAAGGCTGGCAGCCTCTACTACCACTTCGATTCCAAAGAGCAAATACTGGAAGAAGTGCTCGACATGGGCATGCATCGCGTGCACGAGGCGGTGGAGGAAAGCCAAGGTCGGCTGCCGGAAGGTACCCCACACCAAAAGCGGATTAGGGCAGCCGTGGAAGCACATCTAACCACGCTTCTCAAACATGGCGACTATACATCAGCCAACATTCGCATCTTCGGTCAGGTTCCAGAAGACGTCCGGCGGCGCCACCTGCGGCTGCGGGACGCTTACGCCGCACTTTGGCGAGGACTTCTCATCCGTGCGCAAAAAGCGGGTGCACTTCGCAGCGACGTGGATCTCGGCCTTATCCGGATGCTGTTGATGGGCGCGCTGAACTGGTCGGTCGAATGGTACAAGCCCGGGAAAAAATCAATCCGCGCTATGGCTGACCATATGTGCTTGATGCTCTTCGACGGCATTGGGAATAAGGAGCCCATGAAAAGCAGGGAAAATACGGCTGTTTCCTGAAAGGAAAGCCATATATTTTGTCACAAACTCAAACTGCTGATTGGCAAGACCAGAGACAGCTGCCCGGCCTCTTCTGATACCCCGAGCACATCTCAAATCGATTGGACCTCGCCCACGAACCATCGCGGGCTTCGTCACTCAGGACGATGACGTGCCCCAACAGTCAAGCGTCGCGCAGCATCGCCGAGTATCGAAACAGTCGCGAAAAACCCGAACGGAGAGGACCGGATAAAGCGCCGCCATATGGCGCTCTCTCGACCGCCAACTTGGCCAAGCGCGATGCATGACATAGCGCTAAGCTCCTGTACTGACGGGATTATTCGGAAACGTCTCCGATTGACTTGGTTTGCTTGGAAAGGTTTGGTGGTGTGCGCAATCTCGAGGGAGCTCGTCTCTACACATTTCCCTGATTAACTGGAAAAAAAACAGGGAGGAAGGTGGTCGTCTCCCGCGAATAACAATTGTGATGATAACACCTTGCGGCGCGGGTGAAGTTTTTGATAGAGACGGATAAAGCGCACCACGCAACCAAGCTGTTCCTCCTTCAGCTTATCAGCTCAGTGCAAAACCGGAATAGCCCGCAGCTGCGGCCGCTTCGCAAAGCTCCATGTAAATCGGCACGCTGGGATAGTTCAACAATTGCCGCTTTTTGCCAGGAACATTGGCGCCCATATACCAAGAGTCCGCCCGCGGAAAGAGTGTCATGTCAGCTATTTCAGCGACATGCTCCGTCCAGGCATTTTCTGCATCGACTGTTGCTTCTATCCGCTCCAAACCGTTGTCTCGCAAATACTTTATGCATGACACCACCCACTCGCCCTGCAATTCCGCACAAGTCGGCCCGTTGCAAAAGCCGGAGGGACTTTGTGGGCCATACAACATCAGCATGTTAGGAAAGCCTGACGTCGCTATTCCCAACTGAGTACTCGCTCCTTGCGACCATTTTTCTTTCAGGGATTGACCACCGGTTCCTCTGATGTCGATCTGGGTAAGACCGCCCGTCACCGCATCAAATCCCGTCGCTAACACCAAAATATCAAGCTCGCATACGCTTTGCGCCGTTCTAACACCCTCGGGCACCACTTCCTCAATCGGTGTGTCCCGCACATCTACGAGACTCACGTTACTTTGATTGAAGATTTCATAATACCATTGCTCGAGCGATGGTCTTTTGACACCAAAGGGATGTGGTGGTTCCATAGGTGCGAGCTTCTCCGCAAACACTGGGTCCTTGATCCGCGCGCGCGTTTTATCCCGCCAGAAATTATAAGCGGTCCGGTTAGCGTCTTCATCAAGGAGAACATCTTCAAAAGTGCCTGCCCAAAAATGAAATCCACCGAGTTGCCAGAGTCTCTCGTAAGCTGCTTGCCGTTCCTCTTCAGTATAACTGAGAGCAGGTGCATCGATTCTGCTAATATCGAACCCTCCTGAAGTCTCTCGCCGTTTGCGAAATATCTCGGGGTAACCTCCCTTCATCTTCAATTGTCTCTTCGCATCCAACTTTTCCTGCTGCATGGGAATCGCAAGAATAGGTGTGCGTTGAAATATAGTCAGATGTTTGGCCACCCGGGCTGCTTCCTGAGCCACTTGAACACCACTGGCACCAGTTCCAATAACACCGACCCGTTTTCCTTCAAGAGAAAGCCCTTGTTGCGGCCATAGGCCTGTATGGTGACACTCACCAGAAAAACTATCCAACCCCTTGAAATCGGGAAGGAACGGTTTTGACGCAAAGCCGGTACACGGCACGAAAAAGCGTGCGGATACAGTCTCGCCAATGTCTGTATATATCTTCCAACGATGAACTTCTTCGTCAAATTCTGCCGCCGTCACACGCGTGTCGAACTTGATATCCTTGCTGAGCTGCAACTTTTCATCTGCATACTGAAAGTATCGGCGCAATTCATCCCAGGCCGGGAATTTTTCCGTCCAGTTCCAATCACGCCATAGTTCTTCGATTGAGTATTCATAGACTGGTACATGTGAATCCACGCGCGCGCCCGGATAGCAGTTCCAGTACCAAATGCCGCCGAGATCAGAACCCGCCTCAAGTACACAAACAGAGAAACCCTCTTGTCGCAGTCGATAGAGTTGGTAGATCCCATTGAATCCAGCTCCAATTATAGCGACATCAAATTCTTCCATCGTCATACTTCCCTCTAAAAATCACTTTAATACAGAGGCCGCGAACGCCGTATCGGCATCAGCCTTTCCAAGGTCACTGGCACCGTCTGAAAATCCAGGATAAGTCTGTCGATAAACGGCAAGAAGCATTTCGATTGGCACATCTTCATAAATTCCATGATCGTTCACATATTCCATGTGACGCTGCCCATTGACGTCAAACTCATGGAACAAGGCATCTGAGCATCCATCAAAACTCAATGGCTTAACGCCAAACCGCTCACATAGTTCGGTATTGAAAGCAGGCGTCACCTTGTAGGATAAGTCGCCCAGCCAAAGCTGCACATAACCGTGATAGACAAATAAATCTGTCTTCATCGCAGCTTTGAGTTTTGCCGAGCTGAGATGATTGCGAACGTCCGCAAAGCCAACCGCCGCGGGTATGCCAGCCGCCCGAAGACACGCCGCCAACAATATCGCCTTCGGTACACAGAAAGCCGCGTCTGCCACCGCCACGACGCTTGCCCGGTAGTCATGCATGTCCGCAGAAAACCTGTAAGGGTCATACCGGATCTGATCACGGACAGTATCGAAGAGGCGTATGGCCCTTTGTTTGTCAGAAGCGCCGTCCAAACTTTGGAGAGCCGCGCTGGCAAAGCTTATTACACTCTCGGCGTCGCTATCCACAAATGTGCCGGGCTCCACAAGGCGTTGCATTTCTATCTGCGCGGGGCCTAAGCGGCTATTCTCGATCATCGTCACACTCTCCGCTGGTGATAAGGCACGCCCAAATTATTGATCTGCGGTGCCAATGGGTCGAAAACATGGCAGAATGAAATCTTCCGCAATACGTTCGAAGGCGACTTCCACGGGCATATCGAGAGCTATGGCGTCAGGCGAACAGTTGACCAGCCGAGATGCCATCCGAACACCCTCCTCTAGCTCAACCACGATGGCGGCGTAGGGGACATCGACTGCAAAAGCTGGATGGAATGCTTGATGGGTTACAGTCCAGGAAAAAATGCTGCCTCGTCCCGTTGATGGCGTCCATTCAAACTCGAACGAGCCGCATTTCGCGCATATGTATCGCGGGAGAAACCGCCAGACATTACACGAGGAACATCTCTGAAAATAGAGAGTGCCGTCCTGACACTTGTCCCAAAACTCCTGCTCGATGGGATCTTGTACTTTTGGTTTGGGTCTTGGGATCACTGGCTGTTCCATTACGAAGCCTTCCTCAATATTGCAAGGCTTCCATCGCCAAGGTCTCCCCAGCCGGTCACCAATCCAATTTCCGCGCCCTTGACCTGCCGGTCGCCAACCGTGCCCCTCAGCTGTCGAACAGCCTCCAAGGTATGATTTAATCCCCAAACATGCGCTTCACTGAGAAGTCCGCCATGTGTATTGAGCGGGAACTTTCCTCCCAACTCAATTTGCCCGTCTTTGACAAAATCCCACGCGCCGCCGGGTTCAAAATACCCAAGTGCCTCAAGCTGCAACAAAACGACATATGTAAAACAGTCGTAGATTTGCAAAAAATCCATGTCTTTCGGTTTGACGCCCGCCATTTCAAAAGCTCTAGGCGCAGCATAGCTCAATCCAATTTTGAACGGATCAGGCCGTGATGGAATATCGTCTGCTGGATATGGATGACCTTCCGCCGCGCCCGCAATCAATACCGGTGTGTGTGGCATATCTTTAGCCCGGTCAGCACTTGAGACGATCACCGCACATGCGCCATCTGTCTCAAGGCAGCAATCATACAGCCGGAAAGGCTCAGATATCATTCGGGCATTGAAATACTTCTCTTCGTCAAGTGGATCTCCGCATGTGAAGGCATTTGAGTTCAGCTGTGCATGTCGGCGACAGGCCAATGCCACAGCGCCCATCGGCTCTGGACCCACGCCGTAGAGTTTGGAGTGGCGCATTGCGAGCCAAGCGTACATCTGCACCGGTAACATTACACCGTATGGTAGGTAATAACCACGGATCGTATTCCCCAATGTGTTCATATTCATTGGTCGACTTGCTGGTCGACCCGGCTTTGGGCGAAGCGCTGAGTACCCATTCCAACCAAGAACCACCAACACATGGTCGGCGACACCTGCAGCGACAGCCATCGCGGCGTTTTGCAAAGCCGCCGTTGGGCTTGCGCCTCCCATGTGCACAGTCGACGCGTATCTTAGAATATCAATGCCAAGGTTTGCTGCCAGCTCCTCAGATGTGGTGTAGACAGGCGGCGTCACCATGCCATCAATATCCGAAGCTTTCAGTCCTGCATCCGCAATCGCTGACAGACTGGCTTCCAGCATCATGCCGACTGCCGTCTTTTCGGTACCCTTTACATATTCCGTCTGACCGATCCCCACGATCGCTGATTTATCGCTGAAGCTCATACTATCGCTTAGTCCTGTGTTTCAGTTTTTGGGCCATTTATGCAGCTGAGAGCCTATACTTCTGGAATCAGGCATGAATGAATTGACTCATCGCCCGGCACTCGGCGCGCGAGTGTTTTGATTGCAAGCTCCGCATCTTCCAAAGCGAAATTGTGCGTGTGCATTTTCTCGAGCTGCACAGTCTTGCTCTCAATAAGGTCAATTGCCTTACGGTAGCCACTGGCTGTCACACCGATCGCGCCCTTGATGGTAATTTCCTTTATAACAATCATATCAGTGACGAAGTCAGGAATGGGTTTGAACCCCTTAACTCCCGCAAGAACGATCGTACCGCCTGCACAGACATAACTGAGCGCCTCTCGAACAGGGTCGGTCGCGTAGGACGTCACGTCGACCACAACTTCAGCGCCTCGTCCTTTAGTAATCTCCCGGATGCGCTCAACCGCGTTTTCATTGTCGACATCAATCGTGTAATCGGCACCGTAGAATTTGGCGAGCTTAAGTTTCTCCGCGTCTGCAGCGAGCCCGGTCACGATGATGGTCCCGGCACCCGCGTGACGGGCGGCGATAACACTTGCCAGTCCGCGCTGGCCCGGGCCGAGAACGACGACCGTGTCTCCTATCTGGGTTTTAGGAATCTCAACCGCCCATCGAAAGCCGGCACCCAAAGGATTGAACATTACCGCGATTTCTGCTGGCAATGATTTGTCCATTTTGTGCACGACTGCATTGGGGGCGACATACATGTATTGCGAGTAAGCGCCCCAGAGCGCGGGCTCCGAAGTCAGCGGGATATAGGAATATATCTCGCGACGGTCGCAAAGATGGTAGCTGCCAGACAAGCAGGTGTCGCACGAATGGCAGGAGAGCATCGTCTCCACCGCGACGCGGTCGCCCACATCGACCCGCCATTTCGCCGCTGCCTTATCCCCGATGGCTTCGATGATGCCGAGCGGCTCGTGCCCGGGGATCACTGGCATAGGTGTATTTAGAACACCTTCATACTGCTCATAATCGCTGCCGCATATGCCGCAGGCTTCGATTCGAATAATAGCACTGTCATCGGATATCGCGGGGATAGGTAGATCGCGCCGTTCCAGTTTGCGTGGACCCGTCTGAACCATGGCCATGGTCTTTTTCGGTAACATGCGCAACCTCCAAAAATTGAAATTCACCCATACCTATAAACATGTATGTGTTTTTTGTTTCGCTTATATGTTATATAGGTAACTCTTCGCTGACGGGAAGAGAAAAAACAACAACGCCCAACGCGTCACCTGAGAAGCAGTATCGAGGAAGGATGTCATGAGCGATTTAACCGGGGCCCGTGTCCCATTACTAAGTATTGCAGAGGCGGAAAAAATCGCCGCTTCAAACGGCATTTCCGAACAAATGGCACCGCTAAGTGTCTTTCGCGTTCTACTCAGGCACCCTGGGCTCGCCAAGGAACTTAGTTCTACACTCAATACTCTGTTATTTGATGGTAACAAGCTGGACGCACGTTTGCGCGAGCTTATTATCATGCGCATTGGCTGGCAAACTGCCTCACTCTATGAATGGACGCAGCATTGGCGCGTCGCGCGGATGCTCGAAATTTCCGAAGAAGACATCCTGGCAGTCCGCGAGTGGCAGACTTCCACCCTCCTCTCTGACCTAGACAAAGCAGTGATGAAGGCAACGGACGAAACTTTGGACGGGGGCATGATTTCAGATTCCACGTGGGCCGAGCTTGCCAAAGGACTTAAGTCGTCTGAAGAACGCATCGAACTGGTCGTCGCCATCGGAAATTGGACGCTGTTCTCACAACTTTTGAAGAGTTTGAAAATTCCCCTTGAAGATGGTGTGGATTCTTGGCCGCCGGACGG
>Ga0316205_10001010_pt1 | contig 39821 bp, 38 predicted proteins | sample 3monthpyrite_MG_FD_204941 | JGI IMG/M metagenome (GOLD analysis project Ga0316205, IMG submission 204941) | Microbial mat bacterial communities from mineral coupon in-situ incubated in ocean water Damariscotta River, Maine, United States -... | ecosystem: Environmental > Aquatic > Marine >...
TATAGAAGAAGTGGTAGTGTTTAGACAGCATCAGTTTCAACAATGATGCTGTCTAACACGAAGGTAAAGTGATGGATGCTAAATTCGAGGTGAAGTTTTGCAAACAGTAGTCAAGAAATGGTTTCGCGATAAGGACTATGGGTTTCTCGATAATGGAGGAGGTTCCGACGTAAAAGTACGCAAGGCCGACCTCGTTAACTGTCAGTTTTTGAAAGTGGGTGCAAATGTAGAGTTTGAATGTCATGCAGATAACCAGGGGTTAGTTGCTAAAAAGGTCAAGCTTTTGCATCAGAAAAAAATAAATGGTCAGCAGAATGGTGGCAGGAATACTAAGGAGTATCGTCCTGGTGTCATGACTTAAAATTTAGAGCAATAAAGGGGTCGGTAACAAGTGAGGAATATTTCGATTTGTTACCGACCCCTTTATTTTTTTGCGAACCCATAACGCAACTAAATTTTAAATAAACTAAACTGATGCCAGTTAATCTGTAAATTAACCATATCAGAATCGAAGCTTCCGCCTAGACTCCTGGTTTTACCTGCATAAACATCGAAGGATATCTTTGGTGAATACTGATACCGGAGCCCCATCTTCAATTGATGAATCACTCCTTCATCGACATCCATATCACCACCACCGGCAACACCAAAGTCATATTGAAGGATAGGGTTCACTTTTGAACCTGAAAACAGTGTTGGATTAATTCGAACACCCAGCATACCCTCGGCATATGATCCAATGTCCCCTTCGTATGCCCAATGTGTACCCCCAGTAATGCTAGCAAAACTGGTAATCGGGCTAGATATAACCATTCCTATAAGATGCAGGCGATCTTTGTATTTTGCACCATTAGTCTTACGCGTATAATCCTTTGGTAAATATGTTTTATGCGACAAAGATGTAATCCAGCGTCGTGTTTTGAACTTATTAGATGAAAAAACCTGCGCATCCTTTCCATCTATTGATGGTTTTTCACCTTCCCACGAAAATGCCAGTTCACCGGTTGTTGCCTTAAATCTGCCGTCCAGTGCTATTGTTCGACCCAGCAGAGCTTTGATAGAAAAAATGGGTGAGATATTCCAACGCAGTCCAGCCATAGGTTGCACGATAAGGCCTCCGCCTGTGTCAATTCTACCATCACCTCCAAGGCCGGTTAAAAATTTCGCTTCCCAGTGTAAATTTGAAGTTACTTTTGATGTATACCCCAGGCCGGTTAGAAAAGTTGCATAACCGTCTGCACCGCCACCACCTGCGCCATATACTTCTAGCATGGTATACATGTTGTCAGAAATAAACCTGTCAATTTGCATACCTAAAAGTGGTATGTTTTGATTTTTAGATGAAGAGGGTTTTGTGTAACCTCCCAATCGGGTAATGGGTATGTCATCAGGAAAGTAATACAACATTGCCGGTGAAATTCGTAGACGATATGTCTTGCCATCAAATAAATTCGGACCATTTTTTTTGACATCATTGGTGACATCACGCAAAGAATCACTATCGATACGAAGGCCAGCAAAGACATGTGTATCTTCTTTATATGTACTTCTGGAGTTGGCAAAATCAGTGTGCGCTACACCAAGCCTTAATTTAAATGAAGGAAAAGCCCGCTCAAGACTTATATGCGTACGTAGCATTTTCCCTCCGCCGGGAAAGGCGCGGTCTGAACCACCTCCAGCACCAAAATGAGCGCCCAGATCAAGCAGAAATTTTTTACTCAGTGCTTTTCGCCAGCCAGCGGTTATCCCTGTAGTAAAAAACCCACCTTCTTCACCTGTGGCAGCTCCGTAACCTCCTATACCAAGATATAATGAGGGTGCCTGCTTAAACAAAAAAAGATCATAATGTGCGCCAATCAGGCCCATGTTTTCATTGGTTGAAATAGGTAGTTCTTCGTAAGAAAAACGCCAGGATCCCGGAATTGATTCCTGTACGCGTGTTTCTGCAAGTACTCCATGTGACAGAAGAGCTGAACAAAAACACCACCCCGATACCATTATTGTTTTTATATTCATATTTCTTAAACTTATTTTTTTATTAAAATAGATATGCCTGTATACAGATAATCAAAATGCATATCAACAAAAACCGCAAAACAGGTTCAAGAAACACTTGCATGTATGAGTGATTCATTGTGATTGTAGTGAATCGTACAGCCTGGGGTGATTAAAGGGATTGATGGGAAATGAGAAAGTTCTCGATTTGTTATTGCCCTTACAATTCGGAATGACTTGATGTTTTGTAATTGATCAACTAGTTTCAATGTAGTTTTGAGTACTTTTTATTGCTTAGAAAAAAGCAGCATAATAATTAACAGCGGTCATTTAGGCCTAAATAGCCGAGTTTTTTTAACCCACTTTACAGAGAAGTATTTTAGTAAGGGACTTATATGAAAAAATACTTAATAGTGACATGTCTGATCAATTTGCTATTCATAAGCTCCATTCACGCCAGGGATCTATTTATTAATAGAGACTTATTGAAAGCTCAAGATTATAAGAGCCTTGAGTTGCAGCTACAGAAAAGCAATGATCGTTACCTGGATGGTGATATTTCATTGCGCGATTATTATTCCAGTGCTGATACGCTTTGGGCAGATAATGATATCAGTGCGCCCTGGTTGGGGTATGCATTATCGGGGTGGCTAAAGGATAGTCCGGAATCTGCCTTTGCCCATATTTATATCGGTAAGTATTATGCTGACAAGGCGTATGATGCGCGTGGGACAAAATGGGCATCAGAAACATCCGACCAGCAAGTAAAGGAGATGGAGAAATTTTTCAGGTTATCCGAATTTCATATTGAACAAGGTTTGAGTAAAAACCCACTTGTGCTACGGGGTTACCTGACAAAGTTGAGTGTCTTGCGTACTACACGACAACATGATGACCGTCTGTTGTTATCACAGCGATTATTGTTGTATCTGAATAAAGCACCTTTAAAGATCAAGCAGACAGTAGCGGTATGGAGATGGATTGTTGATCTTTGTACGCCCAGATGGGGTGGTAGCTATGCTGAGATGGAGCGTCTTATTAATAAGGTAGCTGTAGAGAACATTCCGGCGGTGACCAATAAGCAAATCGAAACACTGAACGATCTGATCGTGCATGACAAAATGTCTATGGATGTTATTGCTGGCGATTATGTGGGCGCACTAAAAATAGGTGAGAAGAGTTTACGTGCTAATACAAATTTGGTCGGCATCTACACGATTGCAGCCAACGCCGCTGGCGAGTTGAAAGACTATAAGAAATGTTACCAATATGCAGTACGTGCCACTGAGATAAGACCCTGGCATCCATATGGATGGGGCAAGGCAGGATTCTGTGCCTATAAATTACAGAAGTGGCCAGAGGCGAATGCAGCTTATCGCCATAAAATAGAGATAGATGGATTTACAAAGTATCCTACCTTTCAGTTGGGCGTTAGTTATATGTATTTACATCAGTATGGAAATGCATACGCCTTGTTTAAAAAATCAGAGGAGCTAGATCCGGAGTACGTTAAGTTTACGAAAATGTATACGAGTTATATTGAGAAAGAAAAACCAAAGACGGTATTACCTGATGGATTTGATATTAATAAACTGATTGGTCGAATGGAGTATGCAGCTAGTGAATGAAGTTGTATTTAATAGGCATGGTTAAGTTATCTGGTTAATGAACGTCTATTTGTGGCCAGTGAAATTTGTGACCAGCATTCTTTGATCAAATGAATTAAGTGGGGTTGTTTAGTTATTTGTGTTAATTAACGGGTGCTTAAGTGTCAAGTTCAGGATAGGTTTGTAACTAATTTGTTATTGAATAGTTATAGTTTCGTTAAGCTTTAATTTATAGCTGTATTATGATTTTTTAATATTCGAAGCATTGTGAGAAGATGTCATCTGCACGACAAATTTGTCAACCCACCTTCGTTAGTATCTGTATGCAGCTAACGAAACAAGGCCGATTTTTAACCTCAATGAAGAGTCGGCTTATAAAAATAAATTGATTACACGGAGAAGTTAAATGAGAAACCTATTTAAAGTTGTCCTGGGATTTATGATGGCAGCTGTGATGACCAACAGCATCGCAGCTGAATACCCTAGCCGCCCTATCACTTTCATGACCATGACGCAGCCAGGCGCGCAAATTGATCGTTTGACTCGTGGCTTAAGCCAGCGCATGAGTAAAGAGCTTGGTCAACCTATTAATGTAAAGAACGTGACGGGTTCACATGGTACTGTCATGGCGACTGAGCTTAGTCGATCAAAGGCCAATGGCTACACGCTCGGTGTTACGTCTCTAACGGCATATACTTATGCACCACACCATTCCAAGTTAACTTACAAGCCTGAAGACTTTGATTACCTGACATTGGTAGCATTGAATTCCAGCGGTTTTATCTCTAAAGCAGACAAGCCATGGAAAACGTTGAAAGAAGCCTTCGCTTATCATAAGAAGAACGACAAGGCCATGATTGCCATGTTCCACGGTGCCGATGACCGTGATGCAATTATTCGCATAGCAAAGAAAGAAGGTGTGAAATTGTCATTGATTCCTTCGAAAGGTGGTCCATCAGTCATCAAGGCTGTGACGGGTGGTCATGCTGATGTTGGTTACGTAGGTGCCATCCTTTATAAACACGTAGAAGCGGGCTCGATTAAATTGATCGCAGCTGCATTGGGTGAACGGTTGCCACCGATTCCTGAAGTACCTACCTTACGTGAACAAGGTTATGACGAACAAGTTGAAATGATTGTTGCACTGGTTGCACCAAAAGGGTTGGATGCAGCTACGAAGGCGAAGCTCATAGCTGCGGCTAACAAGCTGGCTAATGACAAGGAAACTCAGGATTTCATCACGGGTAACTTGCTGATGCGACCTGTTAAATGGGGTGAAGCGCATGCAGATAATACAGCCAAGGAGTTACACAAAACCTTTGGTATGCAAGCGAAAATGAAATAGACCATATTACTTAGCTTGGTCGCCAGACCGGAAACATTTTCCGGTCTGGCATTACCACTCCAGGTGCAATGCTGAGGAGTGAGAGGAAAAAATACGTGACAAGAATAAAAAGAGACACGATTGCCTATCTGTTAATTATCGGGTTTAGTCTATTTTTACTAACCTGGGCAATACCGTTGTACACACCTGCTTATCCCGGTTATGGAGCGTCAGCGTCACTGGTGCCCAATGTGTCAGTTGGCGTCATGTTGTTCATGGCGTGCCTGGCTCTGGTATTTATTGGCGTGTCTGCTTATACAAAGAAGCCCATGCCAGTAGAAGAGCGAGAATTCCCAGAAGACCTGAGCGATGATGGCGGGTTCACTCAGGTTGGCCGACTCAATTTACCTCACCTTGCAAAAATCATGATTCCGTGTGTGTTGTTGGTGGTAGGGATTGAATACATCGGTTACGAGTTGGCGTCATTCGCTTTCCTGATGGTGATTCAGTATGTCATTGGTTGTCGTAAGTGGGTTCAATCATTACTGGTAGCTATTATCCTGACGGCGGTTCTCTACATCGTCATGCGCTACGGCTTCGGTGTGCCGGTACCGGGCCCGCAGATTTTCGAATAACAAAAAACTAAAAGCGGAATACAAAAACCTATGGAAATGATTATTGCCGGACTGCTGGACTCTATTTCGCCAGTCAGTCTGATATACGTATTTGTCGGTGTTGCCGTGGGAGTGCTGATCGGCGCTATCCCTGGTATCAATGGCCCGATGGCCATTGCACTATTTATCCCCATTACTTATTACATGACGCCGCTGACCGCCATCGGTTTTCTGGTTGGCCTCAACAAGGGAGCATTTTTCGGCGGCGCGGTATCGGCAGTGTTGTTACGCACACCCGGTACGCCGGAGGCTGCAGCGACCTCCTGGGACGGCTATCCACTCACCCAGCAAGGGAAGGGTGAAAAGGCACTCCGAATGGCGTTGTATAGTTCCGTAGCAGGTGACTTCATTTCAACGGTTGTACTGATTGTGATAGCTGCACCCCTTGCCGCTATAGCATTGTTCATGGGCCCCTCAGAAATCTTCGCTTTGATATCATTGGCACTGACGGTTATCGCAGGTATCGGCACCACCTCAATCGGTCGTGGTCTGATCGCTGCCGGTTTCGGTATCCTTATCGGGCTGATTGGCACCGAGCCGGTGACTGCATTGCCCAGGCTTACTTTTGATGTTTATCAACTTGGCAGTGGTTTATCACTGATTCCAGTGGCCATTGGTCTGCTGGCATTTTCGGAAATTCTGTTACAGTTGGAGAAATTTTCGGGCAAGGGTGGTGGTCAGCAATGTACCCATGAATTCTCTAATAAGCCTGAAGACAGGTTTTTACCTTTAAAAGAGTTCTTCCAGAGTTTCAAAACTTTATTACGTGGCAGCGCGATCGGTATCGGTGTCGGCGCTATGCCAGGGCTGGGTGCGCCAGTGGCGTCGTTCATGTCCTATGATCAGGCGATGAAGCGATCCAAGCACAAGGAAGAATTCGGTAAGGGCCGACTGGAAGGTATTGCTGCGTCCGAGTCTGCCAATAGCTCTGTGGTGGCCTCCAGCTTAATCCCGCTGTTTGTTTTAGGCATCCCCGGTAATCTGGCCGCGGCCATGCTGATGGGGGCATTCATGATCCACGGTATGCAACCGGGTCCGCTTCTGTTCAAGGAAAATGCTCAGCTCATGTACGGTATTTACGGCAGCCTGTTATTGGCCAGCCTGTTCTTGCTGGTGATCGGGCGTTTTGGACTGCGTTTTTTCTGCAAGGCCGTCAATATACCAGCGATGATTCTGTACCCGATCGTGATGTTTACCTGCATCATGGGTGCTTATCTGGGCAGGTCTTCGATGTTCGATGTGGGGGTCATGCTGACTTTCGGATTCATCGGTTATTTCATGCGCAAGTTCGATTACTCCTACGTGGCTTTCCTGATTGGTTTTATCCTGGCGCCAGAATGGGAGCGTGCGTTGCAGCAAGTAGTCATCATTTCCGAGCATGATACGTTCATGTTCTTCCAGCGGCCCGTTGCCATGGGCTTGATGGTGCTTTGCATCTTCGTGATAGCCCGTACTTTCTGGAATAGTTTCAAAGAAGGTCGGAAGAAACGAGCCATTGCTGCGGAGCAGGCTAAAAATGGCTGAGGAAAAGCATGACGTATGTCGCTTGTACGACATGAGCATGCAGGGCACGACGCTATACTAGTCTGAATGTGGAACACAAACGTTTGATCTGCGGGACTACTGGTGAATGCACCCAGGCAGGATCGTGACATAAATTAATTTAGAATGAAGTGAAGAGGATAAATCCATGAAGAAAATGACGGATGCCGAACTAAAAGCAAAACTCGGTGATTCATATACAGCACCCAAAGGTTTATACGCCAAGACCAAGGATATGCCGTTTCTTGGTTCAGTTACCTGTAATATAGAAGAAATGGTTGCCGGCTCATGGCAGGAAGTTATTATTGATTATACATTGGGGCAATCCGGTATGGCGGATGGTTCCTGGTTTAAAGCGACTTTCCGTTTTTATTCGGACTGGGAATTGTTTCAAACCACTGATCCGAAAGGCGCTAATTACGTGTCAGCCGAGTATCATGCTTCACCGACTGTAGAGGGGCAAAGTCCGGCATCCTTACAAAAATTATCGGTACGATTTGATCAAAAGGGTCATGAACGTCCTTTCCAGAAAGCAGTTATCGTCGATACCTATGATGGATATCTGAAAGCGGGTGATCACATTATTATTCGACTGGGTGACCGACGCTTTGGTGGCCCCGGTACACGTGTACAAACTTTTACCGAAGAATTTTTCAAATTCCGTTGTTATGCGGACCCGCTCGGCACTTCACGTTTTGCGGCTGTTGACCCCGATTTGACCATCAATATTAAACCGGGTCACCCCGCATTATTACAATGGTCAGGTTCACGTCTGGTTAAACAGGGTGAGAAATTACCACTGCGTATCCGCGCCGAAGATGAATGGGGTAATACTTGTTGGTCGCGTCCGGAAAAAGTACATGTAAAAGCGACCCTGGACGGTAAGGATTGTTATGAAAAAGATATCGTCATGCCGAAGGAAGGCTGGTCAGTACAATTACTGGAAGATATGCCAACGGATAAACCGGGTGAATTAGAAATTACTGCTGTTATGCCAGATCATGCAGCTGTGAAACAACATACTTTTTATGTCACGGTTGATAAAGCAATCGACTTCCCACGTATTTATTATACTGATTTACATGTGCATTCAGAGGATACCGTTGGTACCAACTCGACTAGTTATAACCTGACCTATGGGCGCGACGTAACGGGACTTGATGTACTGGCTTTTGCTCACAATGATTTTAATATCACAACCGAGCGTTGGAAAAAAACAGTTGAGCTGATTAGGGATATCACTAAAGACGGTGAGTTCGTTGCTTATCCAGGAACGGAATGGTGTGGTAGCTCCTGTGCTGGTGGTGACCATAATGTAATCTTCCTGCACGACGGTGAACCTGAGTTTCCATTCTTGAAAGATGGTACCCATGTGCGTTCGGTAGACTGGAACGAAGATTCAGGTACAACCGTTGCCAATCCAGGCGCATGGCCGTTAGAAGAATTATGGGCGGCCTATATTGATGATCCGGAAGGTCATTTGTTAACCCCGCATGTTGGTGGCCGTCGTTGTCTCATGGATTGGCATCATCCGGAGCTGGAAAAATTAATAGAGATTGGTTCTGCCTGGGGTCACTTTGGCTGGTTATATCAGGATGCAATGGAACGTGGTTATAAGATCGGCGCCAGTATGGCTGGTGATGAGCATCGTGGCCGTTGCGGTGGTGGTGTACCTGGAACAGCTGTGTTCGGAACCAAAGGTGGTATCTCCGGTGTTATCTCACCCGAGCTATCACGCAAGGCTATTGGCATCGCTTTACGTGAACGTCATACCTTTGCTTCAACCGGTGAGCGTACCTTCGGCTTAACCACTTGTGGCAAACACATCATGGGCGATGAGTTCGATCATAAAGGTGCAGCACAGGTTAATTATCGTTTCCTTGGTGATGCAGGCTGGGATGAACTCATAGCTTATGATCAAGATGGAGAAATCTGGCGACGTGACCTGCAGAAAGAATTAGGTTATTCCGACCGCAAGGTTCGGTTCCGTTGGGGTGGTGCACGCATCAAAGATCGCTATCGTTGGGCTGCATGGAAAGGCAAGATCACCATTATCGATGCCGTTATCAATGAGTTTGAAGGCCTGGGTTTTGAGCACAAGGAAGAAACCTGCTGGCGTGAAACAGCCACAACTATAGGCTTCAAGAGTGATACTTATGGTGATGTAGATGCTATCGAAATGGATGTTTCTCATTTATCAACAGCGAAGATCAAAATCGAAGGCACCATCGATGGCTATGTAAAAGTAGGCGATCCCTTAAAAGGAAATCCGTTTGTACATTGTCCAACCTTCTCATGGGAGTTTACCGGTGCTGAATTATTAGAAGCAGCGCGCCTGAAAAAAGATTTACCCGGTGTAGAAATGTTTTTGGCAATGGAACGAATGAGTGATTCAGCCGCGCCACGTGAAGTGACCGGTAATTTTGAAGTGAATCCTAAAAATGGTCCACATGGACATCGCCCTGTTTACATGGTTGCACGTCAGGTAGATGATGCAAAAATATGGACGTCTGCGTTGTTTATGAAATTCAAATAATATCCCTCCTGTGTAATGTCACCTCACCCAATCTCGGGTGAGGTGATGTCTACTTTTAAAGCAAATCGAATGTTAATTATTCAAGAATTACTAACTGAAATGTAATTTGTTGATTGGCTGGGTCATGCCGAGCCAGCTGGTTAATTTACTCTCTTATCTATCCTTGAAAATAACTATTCAGTCTGCCGGCGCGCTAATGAACTAAATGTCAGGTAGATGGCGACGAGTATGGCAGGTACGCCCAGCAAAGCGGCATAACTAAAGAACCATTCATACCCGTAAGCTTCCACGATGACCCCGGAAAAACCACCAAGAATTTTTGCCGGTAAGGTCATGAGTGAACTAAACAGGGCATATTGTGTGGCGGTATAGGCCGCATTGGTGAGGCTGGATAAGTAGGCAATAAAGGCTGCACCGGCTAAGCCGCCGGAAAAGTTATCTGCACTGATGACAATGGCCAGCCAGGCTTTGTCCGGGCCGAGTGTCGCCATGTAGGTAAATAATAAGTTGGTAACGGCTACCAGTATTGCACCAAGGATTAATGGTCGATGAATGCCGTAACGCACGACCAGGATGCCACCGGCTGCGGCACCACCCACCGACATGAAAAACCCGAATACTTTAGCAATGTTGGCAATGTCGGGTTTACTGAATCCGAGATCAAGATAAAAAGGATTAGCCATCACACCCATGGTGATATCAGAGATTCGGTACATGCCTATAAATAACAAAATAATAAAAGCCAGTTTGCCATAGCGCGTGAAAAAATCGACAAACGGGCTAATCACAGCGCTACTGAACCATGTCTGTAGTTGTTGCAGACGTGATGGCAGGAGGCCTGTTTGAGCGATAACAGCGGCTGTGTGTGCTTCTTGTTCGAGTGTGGCTTTGGAAATTTTATGCTCAGGTTCAGAGACCAATAATATCGTGACCATGCCAACACCGGTCAGCATCGCCATGACCAGGTAACTCCACGACCAGCTGGCGTATTCGGCGATATAAAACGCGCCTGCCCCGGCAACCAGTAAGGCAAGGCGGTAACCGAGTATATAAGTGGCGGCCATGGCACCCTGGTATTCTTTATCGATAGTCTCGATGCGAAAAGCATCCAGTGCCACGTCCAGTGTGGCTGAAGCAAAGGCGACAGTTAACCCGAATATTGCCAACATGGCCAGGTTCGTGCTCGGATCTGTTAGCGCCATGCCGATCAGGCCACATGCCATGCCTACTTGTGCGGCTAACATCCATCCTCGACGTTTGCCAAGCAGTTTTGTTAGCACCGGAAAGGGTAAGCGATCGATGACGGGTGCCCATATCACCTTGATGGAATAGGTAATACCAATCCAGCTAAAGAAGCCAATGGTCGCGCGGTTGATACCGGCCTCTGTCAACCAGGCAGACAAGGTTGAGAATACCAGTAAAAAAGGCAGGCCTGCAGAAAAACCGAGGAATAACATCGCAATCACGCGTGGCTGTGTATAGACAAGCAACGCTTCTCGCCAGCTATGAATCGGGGTTGGTAATGTTGCTTTGGGTCGGGTCATGCCAATTAACTGAAATTTAATCTTAAAAGTAAACAACTTAGCTTATATGGTGACTAGTAACAAATATTTAGAAGAAAAGTAGGAGGTAGTAAATATAAAGGATCCAGGTTTATCAGCGACCCCATGAATTTAGTGTTCCCGTAATAAAATAACTATTAAAAATAGTATGTTAGATGCATCATCAGTTCCCCATTCATTATATTAGTTATTGCTGATATACTTAATCGATAAATTTCTGGCGGCAAGCACCTAGTGATGGGTGCTTTCCTATTTTTAAGCCTCAAGAATCTGGAGTAAATACAATGCAAGACGGTAGAACATCCATTACACAGTTTATCATCGAAGAGCAGCGTCATATTGATAATGCTACGGGTGACTTCACCTCACTGCTGAACGATGTGGTTACAGCTTGCAAGGTTATTTCTAACCTGGTCAACCAAGGGGATTTGGTTGGCATTCTGGGTGCAGCCGGTTCTGAAAATGTGCAAGGTGAAGAACAAAAGAAAATGGATATCATCACCAATGATGTGTTCCTGCAAACCAATCAATGGGCTGGCCATTTGGCTGCGATGGCATCCGAAGAAATGGATGATATTTACCATATCCCTGGTCAGTACCCGAAAGGAAAATACTTGCTGACGTTTGATCCATTGGATGGTTCTTCCAATATGGATGTAAATGTATCAGTGGGAACGATCTTCTCTATCTTGCGTTGCACTGGTGATTGTCAGAATCCAACGGCTGAAGATTTCCTGCAAGCGGGTACAGAACAGGTTTGTGCTGGCTATGCGTTATATGGTCCTTCTACCATGATGGTGCTAACGACTGGTAACGGTGTTAATGGATTTACACTTGACCAAAATATTGGTGAATTTATCCTGACTCATCCCGGTATGACGATTCCTGAAGATACGCGTGAATTTGCCATCAATACGTCGAACTCCCGATTTTGGGAAAAACCGGTGCAACGTTATGTTGACGAATGTCTGGAAGGTAAAACAGGCACACGTGGTGAAGACTTTAATATGCGCTGGGTTGCCTCGATGGTTGCCGAAGTTCATCGTATTTTGACACGTGGCGGTATTTTCATGTATCCATTAGATGAAAAAATGAAAGCCTCGGGTACAGAAGGTAAATTACGTTTGCTGTATGAGGCTAATCCAATGTCGTATATTGTTGAGCAAGCCGGTGGTGCCAGTTCGACGGGCCGAGAGCGTATTATGGATGTGATGCCGCATCACTTACATCAACGTGTACCGGTTGTGCTCGGTTCCAAGAACGAAGTAGAGCGGGTTGTCGAGTATCATAAAGTTGATAATGCTGACGCTGCTGCATAAATAATTCTTAGCGGTTTTAATAAAAAAAACCGGGGCACGAGGCTATTCACTCTTAGTAGTGAGTAGTTTTCTTGCTCCGGTTTTTTCTGTTGGTTACCTGGTTTGTTATTCCCTTTATCGTCCTTGTTCTGCTGATAGAAAATGCTTGGCGTTAGCATATGAGTTATATAATGATGCCTAATAGTAAAAGGGACTGGATTGATTAATTCAGTTGTAATTTGTTGATGATGATGAGTTCCGGTGATGGTCGTGGACTTGGGGGTGGTGTTTCAATGATCACCTTAAAGTTATCGGCATTCAGTGACGCTGCCCATGTTTTGACTGAAGTGGTTTCTTCCTGGCCGCCAGGGTGACCGCTATAGGCAAGGATTGTGATAATGCCTTGTTGCGTCAGCATTGGTAGGGCTGAGTTAAGTGCTGATAATGTTGTACTGGTGTAAGTGGTGCGCTGTTTATCTCCGCCGGGTAGATAGCCTAAGTTGAACATGACAGCTTTTATCTCGCCGTGTTGAAGTGTCTCTGGGATAACGATTGGTAAGGTCTCATGCCCTGCATGGTGGAGTGATACCTGTTTATCGGCATTATTCGTTACCAGGCGCTGATAACATGTATCCAATGCATCCTGCTGGATATCGAAACCATATACCTTGCCTTTGGCTCCAACGGTTTGTGCAAGGAATAATGTGTCGTGGCCGTTGCCAACCGTTGCATCTATGGCAATTTCACCTGTACACAGTTGTGTTTTGATCCAGTCATGCGCGCGTGTTACTAATGAGGTGTTAGCTATCATGCTTCCAGTACCGCTTGATGTCTGCTTCTGTAAGTGTTGCCTGCTTACCTAGTAGATGCTGACTGAACTGCTTGGCATAGTAGGGAATCATCAGAGAGCCCTTTGAACCAAAGCCATTAAAAATAGACAGGTGATGGTTTGTTGGGTGTTGTCCGATGAATGGCATAGTGTCTTTAGTGCAAGGACGAACACCGGCCTGGTGGTTGACCACTTCAATTTCAACTTTGTTTCTATATAAGAGCTTAAGTGCATCTAATAAAGTATTTTGGCCTTGTTGCGTGGGTTTTTCATCAAGAGGTGTCCATTCATAGGTGGCGCCTAATTTAAACTGACCATTATTTAATGGTAATAACCACTTGCCTGCATTGATGATGTCTTGTTCTAAATGGTCTTGAATATTGAGTGTCAGTATTTCGCCTTTAGCCGGTTTAAAGGGAAGCCAGCTAAACCAGGGGTTAGTCGTTGCCTTGTAACCTTCGCAAAATATAATGTGTTTGGTTTGTATGTCATCAAGGTATGCGACGTTTTTATCGAAGCGAATATGTTGATAATCGACATCCCTGTGGGTGCTGATATGATTTTCTCTAAAGTAAGTATCGAGTGTGTCCAGCAGTGCGACGGTATCAAGATAGCCCGTTTGTAATTGCTGGAAGCTCCCGGCCGGGTCTTTAAAAGTAGGGTGGCTATCTGGGTTGAAGCGCTTGCCCAAATAGGCCTGGTATTCTGTGTCGTTTTTTCTTTTTTCCCAGAACGCTATTTCATCGTCTGATTGAAACAAACGGCACATAGGCCTTGCATGAAAAAACACCTGGTCAAATTGTTGTTGTAGTTGTTCATAACAGTGTTGTGCATGAGTGAGATAGGTATCAACGCCGGATGATTTCACCAGGCGTTTGCCGGTCACGGGATTAATAAGGCCGGCTGCCATGCGTGAAGCAGATTGTGGATTGCTTCTATCAATGACCAGGATGCGTTGACCCAGTTGATGAAGGTGCCAGGCTAGCAGGCTGCCGGCCAGGCCCTGGCCAATAATGAGGAAGTCCAGCGGAGAATTACTCACTGGTTGTTATATAGTCCAGATCAGGCAAAGCGTTTTTGCAAATACTCAATGATGGCATCTGATTCATATAACCAGGATTCGTTATTATTGTCTTCTGTAATTTTAAGGCAGGGGACTTTTATCTTCCCGCCTTCATTGAGTAATTGTTGACGATTCTCCATATTATGTTGGGAATCTTTTCGCTCTATATTTAATGATAAACGTTTTATCGCTCTGCGCGTTTTAATGCAGAATGGGCAGGTTTTGAATTCATAAAGAGCAAGATGGCGAGTTTGCTCGTCAATCTGGCTTTGAAGGTCGTCAGGTCTTTGAATGCCTTTTGGTGTACTAATCCAGTCTGCAAACAGCATAATAGGGCCAAGAATCAAGCGTATTGTCTTAAAAAATAGACGGATAAACCATTTCATAATAAATTTCCAGTCGTGATGCTCTGTATTGATAAGATCTATCTTATCATTTTTCGGGTGTTAAACATATTGTCCTGCACACCAGGCAGATGACCATGCCCATTGGAAGTTGTATCCTCCCAGCCAGCCACTTACGTCAACGACTTCTCCTATAAAATAGAGCCCTGGTACCTGTTTACTTTCCATTGTTTTTGAAGATAAGGCATCGCAATCAATGCCGCCTATGGTAACTTCAGCAGTTCGATAGCCTTCGGTAGCATTCGGTTTTATTTTCCAGTAATGGATCATGTCGGCAATTTTTTTGAATTGATCATGAGAATTTGTTTGCAGTGTGCTGTTCAATATTTTTTCATCCAGGAGCGCTTCGAGTAAGCGTTTGGGTAAATATTTGGATAGCAAGGTTTTTACTTTAAGTTGTGGTGATTCAATTTTTTTGTGTTTGAGTGTTTCAAGCATATCGATATCAGGTAGCAGGTTTATACTAACATTTTCACCCGTTTTCCAATACGAGGAAATTTGTAGAATGGCGGGCCCGCTTAAGCCTCGATGGGTAAAGAGTATGTTTTCCCTGAAGCTTGCGTTATTTACCTGGACAGTGCAATCAACGGCTATGCCAGACAAGGGTGCGAACAGTTCCTTGTCTTTTTTATGTAGCGTAAAGGGCACAAGACCCGCAGTAACAGGCCATACCTTGATATTAAATTGTTCGGCAATTTTATATCCGAATGGGCTGGCACCCATGGTTGGAAAGGATAATCCTCCGCTGGCAATGACGAGCGATTGACAGTTGAATTCGCCATGTTCTGTATTTATTTTAAAAATATTATCTGGTTTTTTTATAACAGCAGATATTGACGTCTTTAGTTGAATTTGGACATGATATTGTTCACATTCACTCAATAGCATATTTAATATGTCTTTTGCACTGTGATCACAAAATAACTGACCATGCTGGCGTTCATGATAGAGAATGTTATAGCGTTGAACCAGGTTGATGAAATCCCATTGTGTATATCGACTCAACGCAGATTTACAAAAATGTGGGTTGTGTGACAGGTAGTTTGCTGCACTGACGTCATAATTCGAGAAGTTGCACCGGCCGCCGCCTGATATCAGGATCTTTTTTCCAGCCTTGTTGCTATGATCTAACACCAGGACGGAACGACCACGTTTGCCCGCTTCGATGGCGCACATTAAACCAGATGCGCTGGCACCAATGATGATGACGTCGAAATCTTTTCTTGCAGTTGTTTGCGAATGGGTCATAGCAACGACATAATACCTGATCGAGCTACATTTTTGTCAGGTTGATTGCTATGATTAACTGTCTGTACGTTGTCGGGTAGCCTTAAATAACTGGAGGTGTGAGATGATAGAAGAACTGGAGCAGATCAGTCTTTTTAATGGATTAAGTTGTGAACAAATGGAGGCTATAGCCGGACTTTGTGATCGCAAGCTCTATAATGATGGTGATTTTTTGATCACTGAGGGAGATGGTAGTAGTTCTGATCTTTATATCTTATTGAGTGGTTCTGTAGAAATCGTTTCCAGTAACGCGGCAACAACCAGCAGTGAAGTGGTGTTATCCAGAGAAGACAAGGAAATTTTTGGAGAGATTAGTTGGTTGACGGGTGCCAGGCGAACAGCGGGCGTACGCTGTCATGGGGCAGTAGAAGCCATTCGTATCGATGGTGGTGCTCTGATGCAATATCTGGAAAATGAGCCTGAAGCCGGTTTCCATGTGACTCGAAAAATTGCTGTTCTCTTATCCATGAGAATGGAAGACAGTAATCGCTTGCTAAAACAATTGTTATGGAACAGGGATATCTAAGGAGCTTCTGATTAATTCTGGACTGAGTCAATATATCAACAGGAAGGTATTGTTCTAACATGAAAAAATATCTTCTTGTGCTCCTGATGTTATGGAGCACATCCATCATGGCTAACGAGCCAGTGTATGAAAGCCAGCAGCGAAGTCGCGGGATTGGTTTTTATTTTGATCAGGATCTTCTGGTGCCTTTGGCCAATGAAGACAGAGATTACACGATGGGTCTGGCGCTCGAATTCTTCTGGCAGAAAAAAGATGGCATTTATCCTTTGGATGGCTTGGCCGGTCGTGCGGGTGAATGGCTGGGCCTGGGGCGGGGTGATGATAATGTGATCACCAGTTTTATAGTGGGGAGCGTCAACTATACTCCGAACGATCTTTCTATATCTGCTCCCATTTTGGAAGAAAGGCCATATGCTTCTTTGATCTATCTGGGTAACAAGCGAATACGTGCCAGTAAGCACAGTGCTGTAGCAGTAGAAGCTTTATTAGGTGTAATAGGAACCCGGGTTGCAGAGGAGGTGCAGTTAGGGTTGCACGGTTGGTGGAGAGATGTAGCCGATACTAGTGAGCCGGTTGACCCGCAAGGCTGGCATAATCAGATTTCAGACGGTGGTGAACTGACCACGCGTTTACGCTTCTCAAATTCAAGGTTGCGCGCTGAGTTGCCAGGAAAATGGGATCTGGCAACGACCTGGTCCTTGTCACTTGGCTACCAAACTAATGCCAGTGTGGGTATCTCTTCTCGAGTGGGTAAGTTGGGGAGTTCCTTTTGGAGTATCCCGTTTGACCCGGTTAATCGGGGTAGTTTTTTACCTTCGTTGTCGTCTGATGAATGGTATTTCTGGGCTGCATACCGCGCGCGGTTGGTAGGATATGATGCTTTGTTACAAGGCCAATTTCGTCACAGTGAGCATACTTTTGAATATGACCAGATTGAGAAGCTATTACATGAGGGCGCTATCGGTGTAACACTCGCTAGTGGGCCTGCACAGGTGACATTCTCTGTTAATGCAAAAACGGCTGAACTAAAACAGTCGGCGCGCCGTCAACATTTTTGGGGTAGTTTAAACTTGATTTATCATTTTTAAGCCCTATGTCTTAGATTCACCTTTCATTGTTATTTTATTAAAGCTATTTTTGCAGTATTAGGGTTGTCCTATGTTTTCACTGTTTCGTCGATGGCGGCATAATCGTATCATTAAGCGTTCAGCGCTAACGAATGATGCGTGGCAGCAATCTTTTTCTCAAATGCCTCTGTTGCATAGCTTGTCAGATGCGGATGCTGATCGTTTGAAAAACCTGGTGATATTATTTTTACATAAAAAATCTTTCACGGGTGCACAAGGCATGCGTGTTAGTGATGAAATGAAACTATTGATAGCGATGCAAGCCTGTCTGCCTATATTGAACTTAGGTTTAGAGTGGTACCGGGGCTGGGTTTCTATCATTGTTTATCCCGATAGTTTTGTACCGCAAACAAACTACGCTGATGATAGCGGTATTGTCCATCGTCGTCAGAATGTATTAAGTGGTGAATCCTGGCTGCGAGGCCCGGTCATATTGTCCTGGCAAGGAGTGGATAGATCTGGTGAGCTGGATGGCAGTAATCTTGTTATCCACGAATTTGTTCATAAGTTGGACATGCTGAATGGAGTCGCCAATGGCTTTCCTCCCTTACATGATGACATGAGTAATAGAGAATGGTCGGATAATTTCAGTCATGCGTTTGATGATTTTCAAGGTAAACTTAATGCAGGAAAATCGACAGGCATTGATAGCTATGCAGCAACATCTCCAGCAGAATTTTTTGCTGTATTGAGTGAGGTGTTTTTTGAGCGGCCAGATTGGATAGAAGAAGCTTATCCAAAAGTGTATTTGCAGTTGGTGGATTTTTATCGTCAAACCCCTTTTACAAGAAGAGAGTAATAACGCATAGGCTTGGTTAATTATTCTTTATGGTCTGGCGTGGGTGAGTTAGCCTTTTCAATAATATCGTCAATATCCTCAATGGCATCAACCGCTTCGGGTTCTTCGTTGTTTTCAGTTGAGTTAGTTTGACTTTGAATAGGCGTATTTGAGGCAGCTTGCATTTTTTCAATGGTTGTTTCCAGCTCACTGATTTTATCCAGATGAGCTTTGCTCGCTTGAATTTCCTGCTGGAGCAAAAATTGTATTTGATTTGATAGGAATTCATTTTCTTCTTTCAGGTCTTCGGTTTCATCGCCTAAAGCCGTTTTTTCTTGTTGGCTTGTCTCTAGTTCAGATATTCGTTCTTTTAATGTGTTGGTGTTTTCAAGTTCTTGTTGTAATAAGTGTTGAATTTGAGAAGCGAGAAAATCATTATCTTCCTTGAGTTCCGAGAGTTCTTGCGGGTTGTTTTCTGTGTCGATTTCAGCTGTATCAGATTCTATTTCGATATCGGCATTTTCTGTAACCTCTGCCAAAATGGATTTTAACTGCTGGTTAGCATTATCTAGTTGTTTATGAAGGTTGATATTATCAATGCTGAGTTTATCAACCATATCTTCAATTTGTGCGTTTTCTTCGACAGAATGCATTTCGCTGATGGTGTTTTTCAGGTTATTGATTGTATCAAATGAGTCTTTAAGTTTGTTTTGAGTATTGACAAAAAGGTCTTTGAAAACCTCGAGTTTTTTAATTCGGGCGAGCATTGCTGGATCAGAAGAGCCGGGATTGTTATTTTCGTTGGGGCTGGAAGATTTATCCTGGTAATATTCATTAGTAATATCCCAGTAGTTATCTTGCGTGTTATCAGTGCCGGCTTCATCGATTATTTGTTTTTCAGCGTTGAGTAAACTTAGTCTGCTGGCTAATGCTAATAGCTGTCTGTCGTCATCAGTGCCATCAATTTCTTCCAGTTTCTTAGTGGTCTTCGCTATTTGATCATCGATATAGGTTTGAATTGAGTGTTCAGGCGGGTTAATGGATTTTTCTTTAGTAGCCGGTGTTTGATTATTTTTTGAGTTAGCAGAAGCTTTGCGAAGACGCAAGAACAGGAAAATACACAGGGCTATTAATGCAATCGAAATTTCAGAGAGTATGATGACAGTAGTGGTAAGAAGACTGGTCGACATTTACGGGCCTCAGACGTTGTATTTAAAGAGTATAGATTAAAAAAGTTTGAAAAGTTATTGTTTCTAAGTCAGTAATCACATTCGTTTTATGATTTTGGTCAAGTTTAAAGCGATATGGCGCGCATTCTAATGTTAGAATGCACATTCTGCTAACCGGGTTTTCAATAGTTATACAGCGTGATCTCATACGAACTCATCATTATTTTGATCATAGTCGCCATAATCTGGTATTGGCAGGATGGCATGCGTGCCAAGGAAATTGCCCGCCATGCGGGGAAGCAGGCTTGTGATCAGGATCAAGTTGCATTTTTGGATGATTCAGTGGTGCTTGTAAAAGTACGCTTGCAACGTAATGCCCGTGGGAGTATGACTCTTTTCAGGGCCTACCATTTTGAATTCACTAGTGATGGTAGTTGTCGCTACCAGGGTGACATTGAGATGTCGGGGAAAAGGGTATTAGGTTTGACACTTGAGGCGCATCGAGTACCCCCAGGTTTCTAGTGTCGTGTATTCATGAATTTTAATTTTTCAGTCGTTATTTTGATGAAGAGTCAATGACCAGCATAGAACCCATCGGTCCAGAGCAACGATTGCAGGTTGTAGAAGCCACTCGCGAATGTATCGCCAGAGCAGAAGTCATTATGCGAAGAAATTTTACAGCTATACCCGTTGAGTTTGACTTAACTGGGCGGGCGGCTGGCATGTATTGCGTTCGACAAAATAAACGATGGATTCGCTACAATCCTTATCTGTTTGCAAAATATTTAAAAGAAAATATCAAGGAAACGATTCCGCATGAGGTCGCGCACTACATTATTGACCAGGTTTATGGGCATTTCAGGGTAAAGCCGCACGGCAAGGAGTGGAGAGAGCTGATGCTGTCTTTAGACGTCAATCCACGCCGAACCTGCGACTTTGATTTATCAGGAATACCTCAGCGTAAACAAAATTATCACGCTTATGCCTGTGAATGTACTGACTATCAGCTTACGCGTCGTCGTCATAATAAAATTGTTCGCGATGGAATTCGCTATTATTGTCGTCATTGTCGTCAAGTGTTACTTGAGAAAGCTTAATCAAACTGTTGGTTTTCCCGCCAGGGAAAAATCATATAATATTATTGGTTAATATATCTCGGCTTGTAAAAAGTGGCCTCAGTTAATTAATACTCATGAGGTAAATTCACATGTGGTAAATAAATGAACGTATGGCGTAAATTTTTTCCGTTCCTGGGTTGGATGAGTGAGCTCAAGTCAGTAGATGTTCTACGTGCTGACATCATTGCTGGTGTGACGGTGGCGCTGGTACTCATACCGCAATCAATGGCCTATGCGCAGTTGGCAGGTCTGCCGGCTTATTTTGGTCTCTATATATCATTCTTGCCCGTTATTATTGCTGCTTTATGGGGGTCATCCAGGCAGCTTGCTACCGGCCCGGTAGCCGTGGTCTCTATTATGACGGCAACTGCACTGGCTCCTTTGGTGGGTGGCACTGCGCAGTCTAACCCTGAATTGTTAGCGCAGTACATACCACTCGCTATGTTACTGGCACTGTTGGTTGGCCTGTTTCAATTATTCCTCGGTGTTTTTCGTTTAGGTGTCGTGGTTAATTTCCTTTCTCATCCTGTGATAGTGGGGTTCACCAACGCTGCTGCACTTGTTATAGGGCTATCCCAGTTATCAAAAATATTTGGTGTGCCCATGCCGGGTGCTGCCGATGATCATTTTTTTTCAGTACGCGTCTGGGGAGTTATTGAACAACTCGGTGCTGCGCATATGCCTACCTTAATCATGGGCGGGGCCGCTTTTGCCTTAATGATGCTGATGAGAAAATACACCCCCAAATTGCCTTGTGTGCTGTTTGCAGTGCTCCTGTCAACGGTGATTAGTTATCTCTTTGACTATGAAGGGATGGGTGGGAAAGTGGTTGGTGAAGTACCAGTAGGATTACCAAAACTTCAGGCACCCGTTTTTAACATGGGTTTATTTATCGAATTGTTTCCAGCTGCAATGGTAATTTCGCTTGTCGGTTTTATGGAAGCTATATCTATTGCTAAAGCCATGGCCGCTAAAACTAAAGATCACATCGACCCTAATCAAGAATTAATCGGTCAGGGGCTCGGGAATATCGCGGGTAGTTTCTCTCAGGCTTATCCAGCCAGTGGTTCCTTTTCGCGTTCAGCTGTGAATCTGAATGCGGGTGCAAAAACAGGTTTCTCTTCTGTCGTCACTGCAGCAGTGGTTGTTATTACCTTATTATTTTTAACACCGCTACTCTATCATTTGCCCCAGCCAGTACTGGCTGCGGTCATCATGATGGCCGTATTTGGCTTGATAAATTACAAAGCGGTCATACACGCCTGGCAAGTGAACAAGCATGATGGCACCGCATCAATTATAACCTTTATCGCTACCCTGGGGTTTGCGCCACATCTGGATAAGGGCATTATTATTGGCGCAGGCTTATCAATTGGGTTATATCTTTTCCGTACTATGAAGCCTCGTATTGCTTTCCTGGGGCGTTATAAAGATGGGACTTTACGTGATATACGGGTGCATACTGATTTACCCGTTGATGAAAAAGTGGTTGCCATGCGTTTTGATGGTTCTTTGTATTTTGCAAATGTTGCCCACTTTGAAGAGGCTATCTTGCGTGCCGTTGCTGAAAACCCTAACGTTAAATTTATTCTTGTTGTGGGTGATGGCATTAACGAATTGGATGCGTCGGGAGAGGAAGTGCTTCATCATTTGGTTTCAAGGTTGCATGAGCATGATGTCACCCTGGTCTTCAGTGGATTAAAACGGCAAATATTACAGATCATGCGTCGTACTGATTTAATGGAGCATATTGGTGAAGTTAATGCTCACCCGACAGCAGACCTCGCCCTGGAATCCATTTATCAGAGAATTGAGGTCGATGCGGGCGAGCAGTTGTATTGTCCCTTGTTTCCTGGTTTTGTCAGACCGACACGGAAAGAAGATAAGGAGTTAGAAGATAAGCCTGCTTAATATATTTAAATCAATGACTTATTGTTTCTGGTGGCATTTTCGGTCGCTCTGAAGATTATCTGTCTTGTGCGCTATCAGCGCCATATACCCTTTAATCCTGTGTGAATATTTTGGCCATCAGGTAAAGCTTAGAATAGGAACATGCGTACGTCTTGATGTTTATTAGGCGGGTTTCTGTTAGAATCGCAGCCAATTTTGCGAGTTCAATGTCCCAATGCTAGGGACTAAACTAACTAATTCATAATACTCTGTATTGCTGGTCAGCTTAGGCTCCCCGGCAGTTTTCCGATGACAAACAATTACGTAAGGTACTATTTTGATTTCAACAGCTAACATCACCATGCAGTTTGGGGCCAAGCCCTTGTTTGAAAATATCTCTGTTAAGTTTGGAGAAGGCAACCGTTATGGTTTGATTGGCGCCAATGGTTGTGGAAAATCAACTTTCATGAAAATCCTGGGCGGGGACCTGGAACCGACCGCAGGAACCGTTAGTATCGACGTGAATGAACGGGTAGGAAAGCTTAGGCAGGATCAGTTTGCTTATGAAGAATTTACCGTGCTTGATACCGTTATCATGGGGCATGCGGAATTATGGGAAATCAAAGCAGAACGTGATCGCATTTATTCATTGGCAGAAATGAGTGAAGATGAAGGCATGAAGGTGGCAGAACTGGAAGTTACTTTTGCCGAGTTGGATGGTTACACGGCTGAGTCTCGTGCCGGAGAGTTATTGTTGGGTCTGGATATTCCATTAGAGCAACATACGGGGCCTATGAGTGCCGTTGCGCCTGGATTTAAATTACGCGTGCTGTTAGCACAGGCATTGTTTGCTGACCCGGACATCATGCTGCTAGACGAGCCTACCAATAATCTGGACATCAACACGATTCGCTGGTTGGAAGGTGTGCTCAATCAGCGAAACAGTACCATGATCATTATTTCACATGACCGTCACTTTCTTAATAGTGTTTGTACGCACATGGCGGACATGGACTTTGGTGAGCTACGTATGTATCCCGGTAATTATGATCAGTACATGATGGCATCGACTCAGGTACGTGAACGCCAATTAGCTGATAACGCGAAAAAGAAAGCACAGATAGCAGAACTGCAAAACTTTGTCAGCCGGTTTTCTGCTAATGCTTCGAAAGCAAAACAAGCGACTTCACGCGCAAAACAAATTGATAAAATTCAGTTGGAAGATATCAAGCCTTCCAGTCGACAAAATCCCTATATCCGTTTTGAACAGGATAAAAAGCTGTTTCGTCTGGCTCTGGAAGTAGAAGACCTGGCTAACGGTTATGATGACAAGATGTTATTCACCGATATCAATATGATGGTTGAGGTAGGAGAGCGCATTGCTGTTATTGGTCCCAATGGTATCGGTAAAACAACATTATTACGTTCTCTTGTCGGTGAATTGGAACCCAAAAAAGGGGTGGTAAAATGGTCAGAGAACGCTAAGGTTGGCTATTACGCTCAAGACCATGCGGGTGATTTTGAAAGCACGACTACCCTGTTTGATTGGATGTCATCTTATGGTCAAGATGAAGATGATGAGCAATCCATTCGTGGAACACTGGGGCGTTTGTTGTTTTCGCAGGATGAGATTAAGAAGCCTGTCAATATTATTTCCGGTGGTGAACAAGGCCGAATGGTTTTTGGAAAATTGATGTTGCAAAAACCCAATGTCCTTTTGATGGATGAACCCACCAATCACCTGGATATGGAATCCATTGAATCATTGAATCTGGCGCTAGAGAATTACCCGGGTACTCTGATATTTGTCAGTCATGACCGCGAGTTTGTGTCGTCACTTGCTACACGCATTATCGAAATGAAGTCTGATGGTGTGGTTAACTTTAGTGGTAACTATGATGAATACCTGCATAGTCAGTCTATCGAATAATATAGTCAGGTTTATGATATGGAGAATAATACTAAAAGCGAAATGTTTATTAATAAAAGTTTTCTGACGAATATAATTGCAGTTTTAATACTCGCACTTAGTTATTTTATTCCTGTTTATTCCGCACAGTTTTTTAACATGGGCATCTTTGCCTTATCCGGCGCTGTTACTAACTGGCTGGCTATTTACATGCTGTTTGAGCGCGTACCTTTATTGTATGGTTCCGGGGTCATTCCTAATCAGTTTGAGCAGTTCAAGGCAGCTATTAAACTCATGATGATGGAACAGTTTTTCACCCGTGAGAATTTATCGCGTTTAATTGAGGGTGAAGAAGAAGCTGCGGTGAAGTTAATTGACCTTAACCCTGTCCTCGATAAAGTGGATTATGATCGGATATTCCAGCAACTCATCGACGCTATCATGGAATCTTCCTTCGGTAATATGTTGGGCATGTTTGGAGGCAGCGATGCTCTGGAGCCATTAAGGGAACCTTTCGCAGGGAAAATACGTGCATCCTTGAAAGAGCTGGCACATTCAGAAAACTTCCAACACGCCATGGTTTCCAGTCTTAGTAGCCCGGCCATGGCAGACGATGTTCTTGTCCATATTGAGCAAATGGTCGATGCGCGGTTACAGGAATTAACTCCGGAAATGGTCAAGGAAATCATACAGGCCATGATCAAAAAACACCTGGGGTGGTTAGTGGTATGGGGTGGAGTCTTTGGCGGTTTGATTGGCTTATTGGTGAGCCTGATTTAAATGATTTATCTACAATAGATACATACTAATAATCATTTTTATCCTGAATGTTTGTTTGATAAGACAAATGATCAATTCTTAGCTGTTTAATCTTCTATGTTTCTGCGCCACTGTTTTTTCTTTCCGTGCTTCGTCTTGCTATCCAGTCGTTTTTGTTTTGAACCATAAGAGGGTTTTGTTGGCTTGCGCTTTTTTGTTATGTGCCCTGCGGTTTTTATGATGGCCACCAGGCGTTCTAGTGCTTCTTGTCGATTTTTTTCCTGGGTGCGATATTGTTGTGACTTGATAACGATCACGCCTTCTTTGGTAATGCGTTGATCTTTCTTGCTTAGCAAGCGTTGCTTGTAAAAATCAGGGAGAGAAGAAGAATTAATATCAAAGCGTAGATGGATAGCGGAAGAGACCTTGTTTACATTTTGTCCGCCAGCACCTTGCGAGCGAATGGCGGTTAGCTCAATTTCGTCGTCTTGTAATGTGACATTGTTGGAAATAACAAGCATGTTTTAGTTCTTATTCAAAAATTGGTTCAAGATCATTATTGGATGATGCTTATCCGTACACGCACAAATAAGCAGTATCAGACGAAACAGTAACGTCAAAAGAACTGTTTGCAGGCACATCAAAAGATTGACCCGCATTGAATGTTGTTCTTGTAGCTCCTGGCAATATCACTGTCATTGTGCCGCTGATAATGGTCATGTTTTCTTTGCTGTCAGTTTTAAAGACATAGTCACCTGATGCCATTACACCGACGGTAGCAGCTTTGTTATTGTTTTCAAAGGCAATGGATTTTACTTTTCCGTCAAAGTATTCGTTGGTCGTGAACATGTTTTTCTCTTTTAGTTAGTGATGACAATAAAAATATTTTTCTTTAGTTAGAATAAGATATTGTATTCCAAAATGCTAAGCAGGCAATAATATTATTGTTTTCTGATATAGAATTAATGAGCGAACCGATAAATAGTAAAAATATAAATATTAATTTTTTTTGAAATTTCGTTTGATTTTTTCAAAAATATGAGACATTGATTATTTTTGTGCTATAGTTCTTCGTGAATGCATGTCATTCAGGACTTGTCAGGTATATCTATTTGGGTTTTTACTGTCAGTTGCCTTGTTTGTTATGCAGTCGGAAGAATGTTTATTAATTTTTAAAAGGTATGTTTTTTATGGCAACTGGTACTGTTAAATGGTTTAACGAATCAAAGGGTTTTGGTTTTATTGCTCCTTCAGATGGTAGTGCAGATGTATTCGTACATTTCTCTGCAATCAATAGTGAAGGTTTTCGTACATTAGCTGAAGGTCAAAGTGTTAATTACGAAGTGGAAGATGGTCCTAAAGGTCCTCAAGCCAAGCAAGTCACTGTAAACTAGTTTTCAACTGACTTAAAATAAAAACCCGTAGCTTGCTGCGGGTTTTTTGTTTCTGACAAGAATTAATTATTAATTGACAAAAATGGAACTGTTTCACAGATTCCTTGTTTTTTCAGGTGAAAATGTTAATTATATATAAACATTTTCATCATTGACTAAAGTTTCTTCTGTCATGTGCGCTATATTAAGTATCAGTGTATCGACAAACCGGGAGTTTTCACTATGAGCGATGATGGCGTACTTTCTACCAGTGGATCATCCATTTCTGCACAAACACTGTCTGCTGAGCAGCAAGTTAAAGTGCTTAAGAAGGAACAGGAAATTGCAAAACAGGAAGGGGAGGCACAATTGAAATTACTGGAATCCGTGCCAACATCCAGCCCCAGACCCGACCCGTCTTCCCCCGTGGGTTATAATGTTAATGTAAAAGTTTGATTTTATGGCCCACTCATCGAGTGGGCTTTCACTATTTTAAGCCTCCTGAACACACGTCTAGCGCATTTGTATAATCCCTGATGGAATAGAAAAAATGATTTTTAAGGTGTTATTCACAATAATAGTCAATCTCAAGCTGTTGTGAGCGGAGAGCTCATATTATTTCAGCAGTTGCTTATATAGTAAAAAGGGCAATTCAAGTCGATATTACAATTTAGCCACTATTATCCTATATAAAATTGTATAAAAAATAGTCATATCGAATATTTTTTTGCTATTTCTGGGTTAATAAATAACTTCGTTAACATAGATTATTTTTAGATTCAAGCCCGTCAGGCCTATTTTATACACAGTAAATTGCAGAAAATAATAGTGTCTTTGTAAGCGTGTGTTTATTTTGTCGCACAGCCGACATTACGACATAACTTATTGAATAATATAATTTATTACAATTGTGTAATATTTGAGCAATCTAAAAAATTGAGTGTATTTTCGGGAGCTTGCGATTCATTCTCTCCACATATCCACAAAGTTATCCACAGGTAATGTGAATAAACTTCAGACTACTCAACATCAAGTACTTATGAAAAGTTGATGAAAAACTACATTCATTAGTCTGAGTGTGATTTATGGTAGTTCAGAGCACAAAAAATGCCTTGAATTCTATTATTAGCTGTAAAAGATACAATTATTCAATGGCTTGGGTGGGTGGGTAGGAAGCAACTAAACGATCTTATTAAATGGTCACGATAACTCTGAGCGCATCCAGGCGTAATTTGGCAGATTGCATCATGTCTCTTAGTGATTCAGATTGATTAATAAAAAAATCAATTTCCTCATCTCGCACATTTGGATTGATTTTCTGTAAGGCCTGTAAACGGTCAGCTTCAGTCTTCAGTCGTTCCATGTTGGGTCGGAATGTTTCTCTCAATTTTTGCTGCAAGAGTGGTAAAGCCTGGTTCTCACTGGCATGCACCATGTTTTTGAGCGGATCGGTAAAACCGCGGATTATCTTGCTGGCAGTTTCGTAAGGGATGCGTTCTCGTTGTTGAGTGATCGTATCGTGTGTCACACGAGCACTTAAATCATCTCCTCGCTGATTGATGATTGTTCTGATCATCGGTGCAGATAAATAACGATTAAATTTTAACGCACTACTGCCAGAGGTTTCGAGTACAAACAGGCACTCCAGTAACAAGCTGCCTTGTTTCAGGCCGGGGTGCTTAAGTGCGCAAACTGCTGTATTTCCCATTTCGTTGTTCAATACCATATCTGACGCAGTGGTAAGTATCGGATGTTCCCAGGACAGAAAATGAACATCCTCATTGGAGAGCGCAGTATTCCGGTCACAGGTGATAGTCATACCTTCTTCACTGAGGCCAGGAAAGCTTCCGGTTTGCATGTGATCTCCGGGGCGAGCAATAAAGCAATGCTGGCTGTGTTCTTCAAAATCTACACCAAAGCAATCAAAACAATTTTCAAGAAATGGCAGAATTGAAGGATCATTATCTTCTTCTATTGCCAGTTCCTGGATAACGTCGGCTTCTTTAGGCCGACATGAGTTATATTCAAGCAGTAAATCACGACCCGATTGTAGTTCGTTGAGTAGTTTATTATTTAATGACTGCGTGGTTTTGATCAGTGCCGGTAAGTCAGCCAGGCCTTCATCTAATTGGTGTAAAGCCTCAATCAAGGTGTTTTCCAATTGAGTGAAAACGTTGTGACCGGTGGGGCATGTTTGTTCAAAGGCATTGAGTCCGTCTTGATACCATTGCAGCATAATTTCCTGCGCGCTATTTTGTAAATAGGGCGCATGAATTTGTATGGTTTGGGTTTGACCGATGCGGTCAAGGCGGCCTATGCGTTGTTCTAATAAATCAGGGTTCAGGGGGAGATCGAACAGGATTAGATGATGAGCGAATTGAAAATTGCGTCCTTCACTTCCTATTTCCGAACATATTAAAACCTGGCTACCGTATTCCATATCGGCGAAAAACGCTGCTGCACGGTCGCGTTCTACAATGCTGAGACCCTCATGAAATGCCGCAGCATGTATGCCGGATGTCGTACGCAGTGATGCGACGAGATCAAGCGCGGTTTCCGCATCAGCAGTAATGACAAGGACTTTTTCTTTTTTTAAGGTCTTGAGCTTGTCATTTAGCCAGCTAATTCTTGGGTCAAATGTTACCCATTGTGGGTCAGATTTAGTAGCCATGGCCAGATAAATCAGTTCCGGGCAGAGTAGTAATTGCGCATCAGAAATGCCTGTGTTTTGAAAAGTGGCCAGGCACTCGGCGTATTGGTCTGGCAAAGGCAGTGGGTATGATGTGAGTTTCCTTCCAGGGAAACCTTTGATTGCTGAGCGGGTATTCCGGAACAATACGCGCCCGGTACCGTGTCTGTCGAGTAAATGTTCTACCAGCTTATTTCTTGCTTTATCCGTATGTTCGGAGTTGACGCCTCCCTCTAGAATAGTATTCAAGTAGTTGAGGTTGTCGCCTTCAGCCAGTGTCGATTGCAGAGTGGATAATGTTTGCTTATCAAGGTCAGTTTTTCTAAGCAGAGCCTCTACGGCATGTGCAATCGGGGTGTATGATTTTTCCTCTTCAAGATAGCTATTAAAATCAGGAAATCTTTCGGGGTCGAGCAAGCGTAGTCGTGCAAAGTGGCTTTGTTTACCTAATTGCTCTGGAGTAGCGGTGAGGAGTAGCACGCCCTTGGTGTTGGAGGCGAGCTCTTCAACGGTTTGATATTCAATGCTGGGATTATCCTCTGACCATTGCAGATGGTGGGCTTCATCAACCACCAGTAAGTCCCATTCGCCATTTGATGCTTGTTTAAAGCGATCTGGATGCTGCACCAGAAAATCCAGACTACAAAGTACCAATTGCTCTGTTTGAAAGGGATTTTCCTGTTGCGTGCTTTCCTCGGCTGCAAGACAGCGTTGTTCGTCAAACAGGCTGAAGAAGAGGTTAAAGCGCCGAAGCATTTCCACCAGCCATTGGTGTAATAAATTTTCAGGTACAACAATCAAGATACGTTGAGCACGTTCCGTCAGTAGTTGTTGGTGTAGAATCATACCGGCTTCAATGGTTTTACCAAGGCCCACTTCATCCGCGAGTAATACCCTGGGGGCGTAGCGACTGGCGACTTCGTGGGCAATATACAATTGATGCGGAATCAGGCTGGTTCTTCCTCCGCACAAGCCACGTAATTGAGATTGTGATAGACGGTTGAGTTGTTGGTGGGTCTGGTAACGTAGTTCAAACCATTTATCTTTGTCTATTTGATGGGTGAACAAACGATCGGTAGGGCGATCGAGTTGGATAAAATTGTCCAGTTGGCCTTCTTCAAGTTGGGTGTTCGTGCCATCTTCACGAGTTCCATGATAGGTCAATAAGCCTTGATGTTCTTCAACCGATTCAACAGTTAGCTCCCAGCCTTCATGGCTTTTAGCTTTATCACCTTTTGCAAATGCAACCCGTGTAAGTGGCGCAGTTTGCTTGGCATAGGTACGGGTTTCGCCGCTGGCTAAAAAAACCACATTCACGGTGCGAAATTCCACCAGTACAATGGTACCAAGGCCTAATTGGAGTTCGGCATTGCTGATCCAGCGCTGCCCGGGCGTAAAGTCGTAAGTCGTTGTTGTCTGGTTCGTCATAAGGGTCGCTATATTACATGAAAAATTGCATTTCATGCAGGTTTTTTGCCAAAAATGATGCTCTAATCGAGGAAGTTTAATGCTTTGGTGCTATGCTTATAAGGTTGGTTTATAACGTGGGTTTTATCATGAGGCCAAGACTGGTAGAAATATCTTCTCTATACGCCATTGTTGATATGAGCGTCCAGAATAATGTGGCGGCCTTTTTCTATGGTTCTGAAGAGGTATCCTTGTTTGGTAGTGAAACAGCAATGAATCTGGTTGTTGAAGAAATGATCTTTGCGTTAGGATATGTGCCAAAGCAGATCAATAAAACCGTTATCGATGAAATGGATGAACTTACCATAAAAATCAGGCGGGCCATTCAACTCATTAAACACGAAACGTTAGTATAATCGGATTTCCCTATTTAATAGAATCAGGTCGTTGCGATTCTATGAGGCAAAGCCAGGTATCTTGCGCTATCCATTTCAATAAGACGACTAACCGTACGTTCAAAAGCCTTTGATAAAGCTTTTCCTTTGTAAAGATTATGCGGGTCATCGATGGCAGTAATAATGCATTTTACTTGATGGTCATATAAAGCATCAATCAAATGTATAAAGCGTTTTGCTATGTTGTCATGTTCCTCGTGCATATAAGGAACCTTGCTAATCAGAACCGTATGGCATATTTCTGCAATGCTAATGTAATCGCTATCCGCACGAGGTGTATTGCAAATTTGCTCAAAATCAAACCAGATAACGTCATCGGCATGTGCAATGTAACTAATAGGACGATTATTAATATTAATTTCCCGGTTATGCTTGGCTGGGCATGGTGATATGGTGTCTAGATGGCGCTGTAAAAATTGATGTCCTTCTTCAGTGTCTCCCACGTAGTATGTGCCGCATTTTTCCAGGCTTTGGAAGCGGTAGTCATTGCCATGGCCAAGGTAAACTTCGTCAGTGTATTTTTTCAATAACTCAATGGTCGTCATAAAACGGTCGCGTTGAAGTCCATTTTTGTAAAGATCATCAGTGGCTATGTTGGATGTCGCTACCAATGTAATCCCCTGGTCAAAAATAGCCTCTAATAGTCCAGCCATTATCATGGCATCACCTATATCGTGTACATGGAACTCATCCAGGCAGAGCAGGCGAGTGTGTTGGGCAAGGTCTGCCGCGACGATTTTAAGTGGATCAGGCGTTTTTGGTAGTAACTGTAAGCGATGATGTATGTCTCGCATAAAGGAGTGAAAATGTGTTCGCTGCTTTTTCGAAATAGTAAGGCATCCATAAAAGCTATCTGTTAGCCAGGTTTTTCCACGACCTGTTCCACCCCAGAGGTACAGGCCTCGAATACGCTGTTTTCTATTCAATAGACTGGAAAAGAAGGATGTATTCTGTTGTGTAGTGGTTAATTCATCATAGAGTCGTTGAGTGTGAGAGACTGCATGTACTTGCGCATCATCTGGTTGAAAAGTACCACTATCAATAAGTTGCTGGTAATGTTGTGTAGGCGTCATACATACACAGCCAGTGTGCGATATGTTGAGGGTAAATTCATTTTATTATCCTTATAGTTTAATCTTCCATATGCAATGGTCAGTTTGACCAGAATGATATTGGCTATAGTATGCCAGTACGCCTGGCGTTTGACTATCCAGCTTTTAATAAAACAGCGTGCGTGTCTATCAGCAGAACTGCTATAATTGCAAAAATCAACGATGGCAGTAAATTTTTTGATCAGTGGTTCCTAAATATTAATGATAATAATCTAGAGTCAGGTTTTATGAAAGCAAATGAACTAAAAAAGGGCATGGTTATTTTGGTTGATGGCCGAAATATTATCATCAAAGGCATGCAAGTGCAGTCACCATCATCACGCAGTGGTAGTACGTTGTATAAGACTCGCGGGCAAGATGTCGTTTCCCGGCAAAAATTTGAACGTAGTTTTAAAGGCGATGAAGTTGTTACGCTGGTCGAATTGGAAAGGCGAGAAGTACAAATGCTTTTTCGTGATAGTGATGGTTGTACCTTTATGGATACTGAAACCTATGATCAGTATACCGTTTCTGAAGAGGCCATTAGTGAAGAACTACCGTATTTGTTTGATGGCATTGAAGGTTTACGCGCTCTGATTGCCGATAGTGTCGTGCTGGGAATAGAGCTACCCGGTACCGTGGCTCTTGAAATTACTGAATGTGCCCCGGGTATGAAAGCAGCTTCAGCTTCAGCAAGAAATAAACCCGCAACACTTAGTACGGGTCTGGTGGTTCAAGTACCTGAGTATTTAACACCGGGAGAAGTGATCAAGGTGAATACCGATACCGGAGAATTTATTTCACGGGCATAGTGTTTCAGGTGTTGCCACCACGGTGAGCGATGATTTAATAGAATGGGTAGTCATCATTCTCATTATGGAAAAAGCACATAGAAATAAAGTCGCAAAAAAGTATAAAGACCTGTTGAAAATATTAAACGGTTAATTGTTGTCTATGTGACGGATAATGACGATTACATGGACCCTGATCTTATTCGTCATTTAAAAACTAAAAGTCTCGAGAATAGTGCAACTGTAATTTAGTCTTTAAGATCATAGTATTTACAGGAGTACTTATTTTTGATAAACACCAGCATTCATTTTGCGGAAATGAGCTATGGCAAAGGTTTATCTGGAAAAGCTATCGGTTTTGGTGTCATCGCTTAAACTATCGGACGAAATCACAGGATCTATAGAAGCAAAGCATTTTTTTAGCGGTGCTGCATTGTACGTAAACGGTACGATATGTGTTTCCTGGTCTCCGGTTGGTCTGCCATTTAAATTACCGCAGCGTGATGTCGAGCAATTAATAAATTCGGGCAAGGCGAAACCTTTAAAGTATTTCCCGAAAGGGCATATTAAAAAAGGATATGCATTATTTGAAAGTCCAGAAGAGAAAAAGCCAACTTACTGGAAAAAATATTTTAAAGTGGCATCTGAACAAGTGTGATCGTTAGCTTTATTGTTTATATTCGTAAACAAGACTGAAATTAATTTAGCAATTTAGAGAGAATTCATGCGTAAAGACAAGCCTAGCATTACAGCGCGTAAAGTAGCGCTGAGCATCATTACACTGGGTGAGAAACCGGGCATGGAGAAAATTATCCCGCCCGGTGTTGTTGAAGCGACTGCGAGATTGCTTGTTGCATCCGGAGCACTCGGAGCAAGGCAAGTTAGATGGTCCCGTTCCCGGCGAATGGTATCCGTTTACGAAGCATTCGACTGGATGTTGCCCGGGCAGTTTGAGGCTTTTGCATACAGAAAGGCTTATTGTGAGCGTCAAGTAAGGGATGCTCTTGATGCGTGCTTCACACAAGTACTCGTCCTTGGGGCAGGTTACGACACGTTGGCATGGCGTCTCAGCCCTGACTATCCTGACGTGAACTTTTTTGAAATTGATCACCCCGCAACTGCCCGTCTTAAAGCTAAAGGTATTGATGTGATGGGGCATCGAGATAATCTTGCTCTAATAGCAGAGGATCTTGGTCAACGAAAATTGCTGGATGTTCTAACAAGTAATGAGCAGTGGGATCAGGATGCAAAAACCATCATCGTCGCGGAAGGCCTCGTGATGTACTTGCAGTCTGAAGCCGTGAGAGATTTATTTTATCAATGTGCTGTCGCGGTTACTGTTGGCAGCCGAATCCTTTTTAGCTATTTTCTTGCCGGTGAGGATGGGCGTCCCGATGTAGGTCGATGGACAGGAATGTTGCTATGGTTACAGAAGGCGACAGGCGAGCCGTGGTTATGGAGTATACAGCCCGGTGAATTAGGCCCCTTCCTTGAAGAGTCAGGGTGGATCATATCGCCTTCATTAACAGGGCCGAACGTTAGGTATGGTGTGGAGTTTTATGTTGTTGCAACAAAAAACCAATAGGGAAATGCAGAACCAGATCCCCCGTTTAGATTTAAATAAAGGCAAGTTGCTGGGCTATTTGTTTTTCATAGCCATCCAGTTTTATATTCCTATCTGCAATGATGGCCATGCTGCTATGTGATTTAGACAACTTGATATCAGTCTAATGCGAGGTAGAGAAGCGTTGTGCCAGTAGCGTAAATCAAATGAGTATTCACTGAATTACATGCAGATCTCCAGTGACAGACTGACTGAATTCATAGCCAGTGCCATTATTCTTTGCCAAATACATGGCTTCATCAGCCCGGCGTAACAAAAGATTTCCATCAACACCTTGTTGTGGGTACATGGCGATTCCAATGCTCATGCCCACCTTGAATATAGTGTCATTGATCTGAATAGGCCGCTCAATGGCATGCAAAAGTTTTTTGGCTACGGCCTCAATAGAAGCGACATTGTCTACCATGGGTAATAGAACGGCGAATTCATCACCTCCTATACGGGCAATTATTTCGTCATTAAACTCATTGTTTTTATGGTTAGTTAATCTGGCAAGAGTGTCTTCACCCCTTAGTACTTCCTGCATGCGCATGGATACTTTCTCTAAAATCAAATCTCCAATGTGATGACCATAGTTGTCATTGATAGGTTTGAACTTATTTAAATCCATAATAAAAACAGCAAAGGGGTTGTCATGACGCGTGCTCATCTTGATGCATTTAAGTAATGACTCATGAAACCAGGCGCGGTTATATAAACTTGTTAATGGGTCTGTAAACGCCATTTTCTCCAGAGAATGGTATAATTCACCCAGTTCTTCGCTCATGTCATTAAAGCCTTCAGCCAGTTGAACGATTTCAGTATTTCCATTTATGTGTATACGCTTTCCCAGGTATTTTCGGTCTTTCCGGATCAGCTGTAGCTGTGTTAGTAATGTTTTCATCGGAGAAAGTACTGAATGATTCATGAGCAAAAATGCAATTATCATCGCAATGGCTGTGATGCCGCTGGCAAACAGGATTAATTGCATTCGAGCACTATCAAGCCTTTTTTTAAGCATTACCATGTGATCGAGCATTTTAATGCGCGCTACTTCGCGGCCAGTTTTTTCCCTGAGAATAAATTCTGCTTCAAGTGTTTCTTTTTGTTCATATTGGTCTGGCCACTTATCGGAGTTGTACAAAATATTATTATGTTTCGTGACTACTCTTAAAGGCATACTTAAATCTTCTTCTATATCTTTGAAGGTATGCATGAGTTGGCTTGTCAACATGATATATCCCTTGGGGACGAGTCCACCGACAGGAATAATCGCGACGTATAGAGGTGTTTTTTGATCAGTGCATACGTCACTCAAAACACGTAATTTATCGGCCCCCGTGCGAAGCTTGGCTCGTTCCAGAAATTCAGTGCAGGCAAGGGTGCTTGCATTGTTATAGCTAGCCCCATTGCTGGATCCTGCTATAAAGTTAAATTGCATATCGAAAACCAGTAATTTCTCAAGATCAATGATTCCAGCGGTTACAAAGTATTGATTGAACTGATTATTTAGCTGATCGCTAATGGCAGCCCTGTCACGTTTATTAAAGGCTGCGCGAAAACCTGGATGATGTTGAATACTTAGGCCCAGTTCATTAACAACTTCGCTTAATTCTTCAATTTCCTCATTGGTTTTATATTCAAGCAGGTTGTACATATTGGCGCGTTGATTATCCAGCGCCAAATGTTTGTAGATCTCTCCGGTCACCAGTGCCATTAATAATCCTGCAATACCCATTAAGGCGATGATGACTGCTTGATTAGAGCACATGGTATTTTTGAAGATCGTTTTTCTCGCGAGCATGCTTGTGAGCTACCTGGCCCTGTTTTTAATTAATGGGAATTTCTTGGTTTTCCACTCTTCAATGCCTCCACGGAACCAATAGATGGTTGAGTATCCACACTTGTGTGCGACGCGTGAAGAAGTGACGCTACGTCCGCATTTGGGACCATTGCAATAAAACAGGATCGGAGTGCTATGTTCTGGTATCAGTTTTTTCAGTGTCAGGCAGTCAGTTTGTTCGTCAGGAAGGCTGATGGATCCTTCAATATGTCCTTGCATGCGGTCAGATTTAATACGGGCATCAATAAATACCAGTGAAGGAATTTCTGTCACTTTCTCGATGACGCCTTCAGCATTAACCTTTATCACACCTTCAATTTGTTGAGGGGCCATTTTGTTTTCACTGGCGTCTGCTGGATACAGCGGTGCAATTAACAGAATTAACATTGCAACCATTAAGGGGGTAAACTGATTAAACTTGCAAAATGATAGATTAATAATGAATAGCATTATTTTAATTTCAACAATATTTATAATGAAAGTTGTGTCTTTGTCTAAGGTATATATCGACAAAATGGCGTAATTCTTGAGTGGGTAACACTGGTCGAAACTAGGCTAATAACATTATGTTTTCATGATAAATAGCATTTTAGCCAAGAATTCGGTTCAAAGTTGTAATGAATTCTGTGTCCATTTGTTGAGTCAATGTGCCTGGTGCAGGGTATGCTGGCTCATTTTCTCAGTACATGCAGAAGATACCGCCGTGCGTAAAAGTTAGCATGAAGAATATTTATATTTAGCTTATAAAGAGTGCTGACATTAAAAAATGAGACTAGCTAAACTAGGTTATTTTTCACAATAATCAAGGGATATAAATATGGCAGATATACATCCACAGTTGGAAAATGATTGCCTGATTATTGGCCGGTTCCCGCTGTGTAATTTATTGTTGAACAAGGATGCAAATTACCCCTGGTTTATTTTGGTCCCTGACCGGGAAGACATCGGTGAGATATATCAGTTGAGCGCGACAGATCAGCAGCAGCTAATACGCGAATCCAGTTATCTCTCCAAAGAGCTGGCTACCCACTTTGAAGCCGATAAAATGAATGTAGCAGCACTTGGAAATATTGTACCGCAGCTACATATTCATCTCATCGTACGCTATAAAAATGACATAGCCTGGCCTGCACCCGTGTGGGGCCATGCTGCTCCAAAACCTTACCGAGAAGATCAATTGGACGATTTATTAGAAAAATTAAGGGGGCTATGTCTATCTGATTTTGTTTACTCGGATCTCTAATATTTCTATTTCATATTTAATAAAAAAGTTGCTTATTAATAGCCTTTTAGCTTTGCTGGCATTTAGCTGTTGATAATGTTAGGATTTTGTTGATTTCCGTATATAATCGGCTAACTTATAACAAAGATTAAAGCGATACATGTTTCTTATCATTAAGGAGATACAATGCCTAAAGCAAAAAAGAAAGCGGTAGTAAAAAGTGCAGCCATAGCCAAAACTCTTGATTCAGCACTGGATGGTTTAACCAGTATTTGTGAGAGTGGTGGTAAAGCAGTGGATGAGCGTTCTAAAGATGCAAAAAAACTGGCCGCCAGTTCCAAGCGTCTTGGAAAAAAACGCATGACTTTAAACAAGCGCAAACGTACAGCAACAACCAAGCTGAAAAAAGAAGCTAGTGCTGATAACCGTAAAGCGCTGAGTGCCGTAGTAAAAGAACTGGCTATGGTCACTCGTGAACTCGCCAAAGTGAAAAAAGAGAAGGATGCCAATACTGCAGAGCTTAACGGCCTTAAAGCAAGTGTTAAGCGAGCGAATGCCTATATGAAAGGTGTGGCATCTGCCGACAAAGTACTGAACAAGCCTAAGCGTAAAGTACGTAGAAAAAAGAAATAGGCCTAATCGCCTAAAAAACCCGGTCTTATTGACCGGGTTTTTTTATATTCGCATTTTAACCGGGATCACCCCGGGTATATTATTTTTCGCCATTAAAACACTCCCAATTCCCTGGGCCTGGAAATTATTCACTCAGTATTGATATAGGGCATTCTGTAAGAAACCTGATAGATTTTACTTATCTCCTGTGGGCATCTCAGGATGTAAAGCCACTGCTGCTGTGATAGTAGAAAAGTAGAACTGCTAATATAAACAAGTTTTATTCGCACAAGTGTGGTCCATGGAATATACATTCTCTAGGGCATCAATAAAGAATGCTCGAGTTTCATGATAAATGACTTTCAGGAGAATCAACCATGTCTGGATTTGTTCGAAATTTTCTATTAATTGTGTTCACTTTTAATTGCCCGTTGTTGCTGGCTGCCGACGAAAATCAAGTGAACTTTAAGGATTATACTATCCATTTTAATGCATTCCCGAGTGAGCATCTTCAGCCCAATATTGCTAAAGCCGTTGGTATAGAAAGAGATTCATCGCGAGCAGTGGTCACAGTGGTCATTAATAAAAATGATGATTTACTCAAGCAAAAATCGGTTAAAGCCAATGTTAACGGCAATGCATTTAATTTAAGCGGGATGATGCGTCGTATGAAATTGCGTGAAGTCAACGATCGCGGTGCGATTTATTATATCAGTGACTTTGGCGTACGTGATGGCGAGAGATTAACGTTTGCCATGTCTGTTAAACCTGACGGTGAGACGCAGAAAAAAGAGTTTAAATTCAATAAGAAATTCTAATGATATAAACTGAAAAAAAACACAAGTAGCCGGGTTGATACCCGGCTACTTTTTTAGAATGTCGGTTATTTTATATATGAGAGTAAAGCCGGGTTAACGACAGTTTTCTAACTCCATATCTGTTTGCCTGGCGATAGTAGGGTAAAATTCAGTGATATAAACTGGATATTCCCAAATGGCATGTCCAAGTGAGAGACAAGTTAAGCCTATTCTAAAGAGTTTCCAGCACTGAGTTCAGATTAAACCGTTAAGGATGAACTTCAAGATTCCTCAATTTCATCAACATCCACTTGACCACTGATACGACGGCGAATATGTGACCATGAAATGCCCGCGGCCAAAACAGCACAGAGCACAAATAAAATAATATAGGAAACAGCTCGAACACTGTCTGTTGGGATTAACCCCCAGTCGACAACCAGCCAGATTAAGGTGGCAAAAAAGCCAGTGGCCAATATCAGACCAAGAGCTCCCAATGATCGTAATGTGGCGCGGATGTAAATGATCCAGCCTATTAATA